>ENA-ORSR01001658-ORSR01001658.1-human-gut-metagenome-genome-assembly--contig:-NODE-1658-length-14746-cov-3.560071_pt1 | contig 14746 bp, 11 predicted proteins | sample MGYA00241901_ERZ509166 | MGnify/ENA primary metagenome ERZ509166 (study PRJEB26280, sample SAMEA2338860) | human gut metagenome | biome: human gut; feature: human-associated habitat; material: faeces... | reverse complement strand
AGAACAAGGTGCGCTCTGCCCAGTATTCACTGAATGTCACTTGAATTTCGATGTCAATCTGTTCTCTGTTATTCAATAGAACCCGTACATCCAAAATCCCCAGCTTATCGTCTTTATCCTTCTGACGCAAATGGGACGGCAAAATCTTACTCTCATTGATTTCCTCCAGATTGATCCCAAGTACTGCTGCCAGAAATGCATTGCGCACCTCTTCATCTTCCATCAGTTCTTTAAAACAGAAATCTACCTTTGGCTTCATTAAAAATTGTGTTGGTTTTTTATTCTCCATACATGCTCCTCCTTTGTTCTGATGGAAACCAGAATATTTCGGCGAGTATGTATCTATATCATTGATTTTATTATATCTTTTGACGCGATGTTTCACAATCGCAAATACAGACAAACTCCCTCTATTCTTTTATCCATCTCTTTACTCTTTATCTGGGAATAACTTTTGAATGGCAATTCTTTGCCATATTTGAAAATTGAAAGGGATTCCTTTCAAGATTGATTTTATTATACTTGAATTTTGATCAGGATACAATTAAATTTCCATAAATATCCTGTAAAAAGTTACTGTAAACAATAACTCTGCAAGCCACAGTAACAGAGCAGTTCCACATGGAACTGCCCTACACCACCGGAAACCAGAGTCTGATTTCCATTCCTTTTCCGTAGACTGACACTGCTTCTACTTCTATCTTTAATTCCTGTCCGATCTGCCGTACCAGATACAATCCCATCCCTGTCGATTTTTTCTGGCTGTTCTCTCCTGTAAATCCTTTTTCAAAAAGATAGCGGAGTTCATATGGTTTTACGCCACACCCATTGTCGCAGACAGAAAGGCAGACTCTGTTGTTCTCACTTCCGGAACTGATTTTCAGCTTCGGACACTTTTCGGCTTCATATCCTGTGTATTTGATAGAATTCGCGATCAGCTGACTGAGCATAAAACACAGACTTTTCCGGTCTGACAGTACGATTTTCTTTTTCAGATCCAACTGCACCAGGATCTGCTTTTCTTCCAGATACAGACGGTATTCATCCAGCACCTCCCGGCAGCATTCTTCCAGACTGATCTCTTCAAACAAATACTCTTTATTCACTGCTTTAACCCTGGCATAATATAACATCTGCTCTACATAGGACTGCATCTGCAGTCTGACATGCTCCATTTTTTTGTGTACTGTCGGTGACATCTCCTCACTTCTGTTCTCAAGCAAAAGTGTAAAAAGAGATAATGGAATTTTCACTTCATGTGCCCATAATTCTACATATCGTTCATATTCTTCTTCCTGTATCCTCCCTGCATCAGCTTGCCTGTATGCTTTTCGAAGATATGCCCCGATCTCCCGCAGGATTTCCTGTTCTTCATTTCCTGCTCCCCCGATCGCAAGTCTCTCATTTTCTTCACTCGGATCCGCCAGAAATGTAAGAAACCGCTCTTTCTTTTTCTGCTCTTTCCTTACGTTCCAGATTACCGCATACAAAAAAATGATTGCAAGACAACTGACTTCCAGTCCGGCCAGAACTTTGAACTGCTCCATCCCCGACAGCCACAGAAAGAATAGCGATACCAGTTCTGTACACGTAAGGATCACAAACCATATTTTTTCTTCTTTGATCTCGCTCCAGATTCGTCTGATATATTCCATATTACTGCTCTCTCTTCCACCGATATCCTCTGCCACGGATTGTTTCTATCCGATTCTCCAGACCAAGCGCCTTTAATGTCTTTTTCAGCCTTGTCACATTGACTTGAAGCGCATTTTCATCAATATATTCGGTTGTTCCCCACAATACCTTTGAAATGCACTCTTTTTTCACCTCTGTTCCTGCATATTCCAAAAGAATTTTTAAAATCTTCCCCTGATTTTCCGGAATATGACAGGCATCCTTCCCCTGACAGACCGTATAGGTTCTGGTATCAAAAAGAAAATCGTCTCCATCCAGTAAATGTGCATTCCCCATTGCCCGTTTCAGAAGATTTTCTGTCCTTGCCAGCAGACGGTCTTTATGACATGGCTTCGTCAGATATTCGTCAGCTCCCAGCTCCAGTGCTTTCAACTCATCCTGCATTTTATCCCTGGAGGTCAGCACAAGAATAGGAAGGCTGCCTTTCTTTCGTATTTCTTTACAAAGTGCAAATCCACTGATTCCCGGAAGTCCCAGATCCAGCACTAACAAATCCGGATGCTCTGCCTCACAGACAGCACCGGTTTCTGGAAAATCCGTTACACAGCATACCTCATAGCCTGCCTTATGATAAATATTTTCCAGTTCTTCCCGAAGGAATTCATCGTCTTCTACGATCATGATTTTTTGCATGCCTGTCTTCTACTCCTGCCGTTTTCTCTGAATAAATTTCAAAATCCTGCGATTGCTTGTCTTTATGACTCCTATTATATAAGCTGTTTCTATCAGACACAAGAAAAGAAACACACTTCCTGCCATCTGCCAGAAAACTTTTACTTCCTGCACCTGTCCAATCAGCCGGAACAATGTCCAGACCCCAAACACACTACTGAAAAATGCAACGCTCAATACCAGTCCATAGTGCCACCAGATCTGAACTTTCGCACAATGACAGAGCTCTTTGTAGTTACTTCCCAGTGTAAGCAGAACGCTGTAGCGTGCCCCGGTCTTCTCCTGCTGAATTAAAAACTGAACTCCAATGAGCGTATTTGCGATAATCAAAAAAATCACCGCCAGATAGATCGTCGTATATCCCAATGCCACCTGATAAAACATATGCCGCCCGGCTGTTCCCAGATAACTTTCATAATGCAGATCGGTTGTTTTTAGACGGTCATTGACAGACATCACTGCTTTGAGCAATCCTTCCTCCTTTACCAGAACCGGATCAAGAATCCCGTTCCAGTAAGAATAGCTTCCGTCTGCTACAAAGACATCAAAAACCTTATCCGGTACAATAAAACCATACATAATCGTCAACATCCGGTCTGCCACCAGATTGTCATTGCATACTCTTGGAATGATTTCATAATCGGTCTCGTCTATCTGCACAAAAACTTTCTCTTTCAGAAGTTTCTCTACGCTCTTTGCAGTCTCATCCGACAAATATGTGGGGTGCCCGTAAATTGCCATCTGATGTTCCTTTAAGTTCAAAGGTTCCATTCCTTTTGAACGCAAAATCTCATTGTACCCTGATTCTGCGATCAAAAACGGGGATTCTTCCCAAGAATATGGATTCAATCTGTTTTTCAGACGCTCATGTAATTCCTCACAGTCATATGCATATACTTTTCGCTCCTCCATACCTTCCGTAAAATCCAGATCTGTCCAAAGTAATCCGTTTCGTACTTCAAACAGATTTGAAAAATATTGGTCTACTTTCTGAGATGACAGCACTTCTTCTAACGTTTCTTTTTTCTCGTCAAATGTAAAATCGATCCCTGCCGTATCCTGTTGTCCCAGTTGCCCGCTCATCCCGACTCCATAGGCACAACATATGATCGCAAACAGAATCAGAAGGGAAGAAATTGCCAACGAAGCTGATTTTAAAAATACAGCTTCCTGCAGCTGACGGCATGTAAATGTCCAGAGCTTTTTCCCCGGAAGTTTTCTGCATATCCTGTCAAACAGATATGCCAGGCCCTGAAAGAAAAAGAATGTACCGAGTACTCCGCAAAAACATAAAATTGCAGTCATACGAAACATTCGTTTTATCCCAAGTTCCGAACTCAGTATCCCGCATCCGATCCCATAGGCTGCTGCCAGAAGAATGATTCCCATCATCAGCTTCACACACGTTTTTATGGGCGAAAATGCACGCTGTTTTTCCTTCTGTTCACGGGATAACAATTCATAAACCTCTTTTTTCCAAAGCTTCATGCAAAGCACAAACCGGGCAAGCATTTTAATTCCGCAAATCCCAATGACTGTCCACAATGCAGCCGAACCGGAAAATGTAAACTGATGACGCAGAATTCCAAATCCTGCAAGCTTCGCCGTAATCAGGCTTGTAAGTTCCGAGATCAGCAGAGCCCCCGGGATCCCGATCACAAGAGCATACACAATATTTCGCAGATCTTCCAGAAAAAGCATTTGAAACAGACTTCTTTTCTTCATGCCAAGCATCAAATAGGTTCCAAACTCATGACTTCGCCGTTCCATCTGATACTTATCCGTAAAATATACCAGGAAATAAAGCAGGCACAGAGATACCACATATAAAATCGGAATCAGCATCAGCAGCTTGTTTACAGCATCTCTCTCCATCTCTTTCAGAAAGATCATCACATCCTGATGATCCAGCGCAAGGATAATATAAAATGCCGCCACCGTGAGAATCATCGTAACAAAATACAGCGTGTTTTCCTGCCGGTTTCGTTTACTGTTTCGTCTGATCAGTTCAGAGAACATAATTGCTTCCTCCTCCCAACTGCGCCATCACGGACAAAATGCGCTCATAAAATTCCCGGTTTGTCTCCTCCCCGACTCGCTTCCGTAATTCATGAAATACTTTTCCATCCTGAATAAACAAAATTCTGGAACAAAAACTCGCAGCCTGTGCGTCATGTGTCACCATCAGAACCGCAGCCTCATCCTCTCGATTCACTCCGGAAAGTTGTTCCATCAGACTTCGTGCACTTCGGCTGTCAAGCGCACCGGTCGGCTCATCTGCCAGTACGATCTGCGGATGCAAAAGAAGCGCTCTTAATGCGGCTACCCTCTGCTTCTGTCCTCCGGACATCTGATTCGGAAACTTTTCCAGCACCTCCTCGATCTCAAAATATTCCGCCAGCTTCTGCATCCTTTTTCTGCTTTCCTTTTCCGGCATTTTGTGAATCTGTGCCGGCAAAAGAATATTTTCTCCACCCGTCAGATTATCCAGCAATTCAAACTGCTGAAACAGATACCCGATCTGTCTTCCCCGATACGCTGCCAGCTGAGCATCCGTATACATTCCGATATCCTGTCCTTTCAGAAGAATCCTCCCCCTTGTAGGTCTTAAAACCGAAGCAATACAATTTAACAGCGTCGTTTTTCCCGAACCGCTGCTTCCCATAATTCCGAGGAATTCTCCCTGATATACTTGAAACGAAATTCCTCTGAGTGCCTCTGCTGCATTTTCCTTTTCCCCATATGTTTTGTACAACGATTCTATTTCCAAAATAATACGGCTCATAATATCCCTCCCTTTCGTGATAAGAATATTATAAGCCGTATCGTGGATGAAAAACACTTACACTTTTTGTAAGAAAACTCCATCCTCTTTATGGTCTGCTATTCACAGTAAATTTTTATGAAAGCTCCAGTTTTCCGGTATATAACTGGTAATACGTTCCTTTCATTTTGATCAGATCCGCATGATCTCCACGCTCGATGATCTTTCCGTGTTCCAGAACAATAATCGCATCACTGTTGCGGATCGTAGAAAGTCTGTGCGCGATAACAAATACTGTACGTCCCTTCATCAGGTTATCCATACCCTTCTGCACAATACTCTCCGTACGGGTATCAATGCTGGAAGTTGCTTCATCCAGAATCAGTACCGGCGGATTTGCAACTGCTGCTCTCGCAATGGAAAGAAGCTGTCTCTGTCCCTGTGAAAGCTCTTCTCCATCACCGCTTAACATAGTATCGTATCCCTTCGGAAGCATTTTGATAAACTGATCTGCATGAGCCAGTTTTGCAGCCTCATATACTTCCTCATCAGTAGCATCCAGTTTTCCATAACGGATATTATCCATAATGGTTCCTGTAAACAAATGAGTATCCTGCAGTACGATTCCGAGGGAACGTCTCAGATCATCCTTTTTAATCTTTGTAATGTTGATTCCGTCATACCGGATCTTTCCTTCCTGAATATCGTAAAAGCGATTGATCAGGTTCGTGATGGTTGTTTTTCCTGCTCCGGTAGAACCGACAAATGCCAGCTTCTGTCCCGGTTTTGCAAACAGACTGATGTCTTTTAAGATCACTTTATCTTCGTTGTATCCAAATGTCACATCTTCAAAACGCACATCTCCGGTCAGTTCTGTATAAGACACACTTCCGTCTGTCGAATGTGGATGCTTCCAGGCCCACATTCCGGTTCTTTCTTTGCATTCGATAATATTGCCGTTCTCGTCTTTTTTCGCATTGACCAGTGTTACGTATCCCTCGTCTTTTTCCGATTCTTCATCGATCAGAGCAAAAATACGCTCTGCTCCGGCAAGTGCCATAACAATGGAGTTAAACTGCTGCGCCACCTGCATAAACGGCTGTGTAAAGCTCTTTGTAAACTGCAGATAAGATGCCATAACTCCCAGAGTGATCCCTCCGATTCCCATAATAGAAAGGAATCCTCCAAGTACAGAGACCAGTACAAACTGCAGGTTTCCGATGTTTCCGATTACCGGTCCCATCATATTTGCAAAGGTATTTGCCTGTGCAGCACTTTCAAAGAGCGCCTCGTTGAGTTTGTCAAATTCTTCTTCTGACTTTCTTTCGTGGTTGAACACTTTTACTACGCGCTGTCCGTTCATTCTCTCTTCCACAAATCCAGTCACATCTGCCAGAGATTTCTGCTGACGAACAAAATATTTTCCACTGTTTCCACCGATCTTTTTTGTTACGAAGATCATAAGACCAATGATCAGAACTGCTAAAATTGTAAGCAGCGGACTTAAGATCAGCATTGAAATAAAGGTTACGATAATCGTAAAAAAGGACATCAGTGCCTGTGGGATCGACTGACTGATCATCTGTCTGAGCGTATCTGTATCATTCGTGTAAAGACTCATGATAGAACCATTCGTATTCTGGTCAAAATAACGGATTGGAAGAGTCTGCATATGTTCAAACATATCGTCCCTTACTTTTTTAAGGACACCCTGACCAATGTAGACCATCAGTCGTGTATAAGTAAATGTAGCAATGACTCCCATCAGGAAAATGCTTCCAAGCACCGCAAGTGCCCGATATAGTTCTGCAAAATTCGGATCTTTCTGTCCGATCAGAGGACTGATAAAATCATCGATTAAAAACTTGAGGGACAATGATACCGAAATTGATGCGATCGAACTTAACAAAATACAGATAAATACGATCACAAACCGAACCTTGTACGTTCCTGTCACATATTTTAAAAGCCGCTTTGCGGTCTGTAAATTTTCTTTTGAAACCTTTGGTTTTCTATTCATCGTCCTCACCTCCCTTTATCTGAGATTCATATACTTCTCTGTAGATTTCATTTGTCGCAAGCAATTCTTCGGATGTGCCGACTCCCATGATCTTTCCTTCATCCAGTACAATGATCTGGTCTGCATTTTCTATAGAAGAAACTCGCTGCGCAATGATGATCTTTGTAGTATCCGGAATTTCTTCCCGGAATGCTTTTCGAATCAGCGCATCTGTTTTTGTATCTACCGCACTTGTGGAGTCATCCAGAATCAGGATCTTCGGTTTTTTCAGAAGTGCCCGTGCAATACACAGACGCTGCTTCTGTCCGCCGGAAACATTGTTTCCGCCCTGTACGATCATCGTATGATAACCTGCCGGAAATTCTTTTATGAAGCCATCTGCCTGTGCAAGTTTGCAGACTCTCTGAACCTCTTCCTCACTGGCATGTTCATTTCCCCAACGGATATTATCGTAGATCGTTCCTGTAAAGAGAACGTTTTTTTGCAATACCATAGATACCTGATCGCGCAGTGCCTCCAGATTATACTCTCTGACATCCAGTCCGCCGACTTTTACAGTTCCTTTTGTCACGTCATAAAGTCTCGGGATCAGCTGTACCAATGTTGATTTCGCACTTCCGGTTCCTCCGATGATCCCGATCGTCTGTCCGGATTTAATATGAAGATTGACATCTTTTAACGAAAGATTTCCGCCTTCTCCCGCATAACTGAAATCTACATGCTCAAACCGGATCTCTCCGTCTGCCACTTCTGTAACCGCATTCTTTTTGTCCTGCATCTCCGGAACTTCCGTCAGAACTTCCGTAATACGGTCTGTAGATGCTTCTGCGATCATGATCATAACAAATACGAATGTAACCATCATCAGAGCCATCATGATCTGGAACGCATACACGATCACACTGGTCATTTCTCCGATTTCCATCGCACCGAATACAATTTCTCTTCCTCCGATCGCTACCATCAGAAGCATCGCCGTATAGATCGTAAACTGCATAACCGGTGAGTTCCATGCCACGATCTTTTCTGCTTTTGTAAATAATGTATAGACATATTTTGAAATTCCATGGAATTTTTCAATTTCGTGATCTTCCCGTACAAAGGCTTTTACCACGCGGGATGCATTGACATTTTCCTGTACGGAATTATTCAGAATATCATACTCATCAAATACTTTAATAAAATGCGGATGCGCTTTCTTTGCAATAAAGATCAGTGTTCCTCCAAGCAGCGGTATGATGATCAGGAACAGTAAAGCAATTTTCTTATTGAGCAAAAGTGTCATGATCCAGGATAAAACAATCATGATCGGAGCTCTCGCCAGCAGACGAATGCTCATCATATACGCCATCTGTACGTTAGTAATATCTGTTGTCATACGTGTTACAAGACCGGATGTGGAAAACCGGTCAATATTTTTAAATGAAAATTCCTGAACTTTATAAAAAATATCATGTCTCAGGTTTTTGGCATATCCTGCACCTGCTATTGCTGCCATTTTTCCTGCTATAATACCGAAATACAGAGCCAGCATTGCCATAATGACCAGAATCAATCCCCGCCGTACGATATAGCTCAAATTTCCCTGCATGATTCCAACATCAATGATCTTCGCCATCTCCATCGGAATCAGAACTTCCATTAAAACTTCCAGGATTACGAAAAATGGAGCCAACACAGACTGCTTTTTGTATTCCCGGACTGATTTTAAAAGTGTTTTATTCATCGTTCTCGTCTTCCTCCTTATTTTCTGTTTTGTTTTCTGCAAGATTTTGAATCATCTGCACAAGCACCTTTCTGCAGATCTTTACATCTTCCTGATCTATCCCTTGTATCAGCCGCTTTTCCGTATCTCTGATGTGCTCCAGAATCTCAGGTCTGAGTGCTTCTGCTTTTGGAGTCGGTACAATACGTTTTAATCTGGCATCCTTTTTCGAACTTTCCCGGGAAATAAATCCATTTTTTTCCATGAGCTGCAAAATCCCTGTGGCTGTGGACTTCCGGATTCGAAACTCTTCTTCTATATCTTTCTGATATACTTCCCTGTGCATCGTTTCCAAAAGAATATGCTTTAACACATGCTTCTGCATGGTGGTCAGGCCATCATCTCCCACTGCTTCAGACGCATTTCTGCGCTTCATCTGATTGGAAAGAATGTGAATCAGCCTGCCGGTATTGATGTACCTTTCCTTATCTTCTATATCCTGCATAATTCCATCCCTCTCTCTTTATATAGTTAGTTCCCTAACTTTCAACCATTATACGGAGGATATTTTTTATTGTCAAGAAGTTTTTTCAGATTATTGAAATCATAAAACTTATTTTGCCACGTCTGAATATTGCCTGATGGCAGCAGGCAGCCCGGTACGGAAAATAACAGAAATATAATCGATCGTCTGCTGCCTGTCATACTTTTCTTTGTTCACGATCCATTCCAGTAATGTCTCCGCAATTGCCTCTGTATAAAAGAATCTTTTTAAGTCCTTTGTAACCTTACCAACATCAATGTGGCAGAGCGTATCCGTGAACTCTCAACCATTAAGGTTCTCGGATTCTACGACAAAGAAGTAACACTCTATATTTACCGGGAAACAATACTCCTTTCCCTGCTCGGTATTTTAGCAGGATTTGGAGTCGGTGATCTGCTTTACCAGTACATACTGGCAGTTGTTCCACCGGATGAAGTGATGTTTAACCCCGCTCTTTGTGCAAAAGCATTTGTGATTCCTGCCATTTTGATTGCAGTCATTACATTTATTCTAGGATACATAATGAATCGAAAACTCAAATACTTAGATATGCTCAGCGCATTAAAATCTGTAGAATAGCAAAAAATTTAAAAGTCAAGGGACTGACACAATGCAGCTCCTTGACTTATTTCATCTGTACTTGCTATCTTTCTCTTAATTTCCACATTCAATACTGATTGCATTGAATTTTTCCAAAATATCTTCTACTTTCAATTCCTGTTTTTCTTTTGCTGACAGATCCATCACTGCTTCCCCCTGATGCATCATCAACAGTCTGTTTCCATATTCTACTGCATAGCGGAGATTATGTGTCACCATGATCGTTGTCAGGTTTTTCTGCTTCACGATCTTATCTGTCAGTTCCATGATAATTTCAGCCGTCTTCGGATCCAGTGCTGCCGTATGTTCATCCAGGATCAGGAACTCGATCGGTGTCATGGTAGACATCAGAAGTGCCATTGCCTGACGCTGCCCGCCGGAGAGAGAACCGACTTTTACATTCAGCTTATTTTCCAGTCCCAGATTCAACTGGCTTAATAGCTCCTGATAATGAGACTTTCTGTTTTTATTAATTCCTTTTCTCAATCCGTAAAAACTGCCTTTGTTGTCTGCAAGAGACATGTTTTCCAGAATCGTCATCGATGGGCAGGTACCAAGCGCCGGATTCTGATACACTCTTCCGATCTTCCGGTTTCTTTTATACTCTTTCATGTGGGAAATATCTTCTCCCTGCATCAGAATCTGTCCTGCTTCTACCGGAATGCTTCCGCACAGGATATTGAGCATGGAAGTCTTTCCGGAACCGTTGCTTCCTACCACGGAAACAAAATCTCCCTGTTCTACTGTCAGATTAAAATCTTCAAACAGACACATTTCATTGACTGTTCCAGGATTGTAATATTTATGAATATGTTTTAACTCAAGCATTTGTCTTCACCTTCTTTTTCCGTTCCATTCCAATGAGTAAGATTACCAGGAATAATACCGCTGTGATCAGCTTCATATCCTGTGGTTCAAAAAACTTCAAAGCAACTGCCACGCAGGCTTTGTAAACGACAGAACCGATCAGGACTGCTGTGGTTGCTTTCAAAAATGTCAGATTCTTAAACAGGCTGGTTCCGATGATCACGCTTGCCAGCCCGATCACGATAGCTCCTGTACCGCTGGAAATCTCAAATACTCTCTGCTCCTGACAGAAAATTCCGCCTGCCATAGCAACCATTCCGTTGGCGATCGCCAGTCCTAAAATCTTTACATTTCCCTGATCCTTTGCAAGGGAAGTCACCAGATTTGCATTATCTCCCACAGCTCTCAGAAGAAATCCGGATTTTGTCTGCAGATACAGATCCAGAATTATTTTCACAATCACCGCAAGAATAAGTACTACTGCAAGAACTTTATATTTTGCTGCCCCGCCTGAGAAAATCCCATTCATTGCCTCATTGTCGAAAACATTCTCTTCACCGAATATCGGAACATTCGCTTTGCCTGCAATTCTAAGGTTGATCGTCCAAAGTGCCGTCATCATAATGATACCGGAGAGGAGATCTCTGACTTTTCCCTTGACGTGGATCAGTCCTGTACAGACTCCCGCCGCTGCCCCTGCCAAAAATGATACCGGTATGGTCAGGTACGGATTCACCCCATGAGTAATCATTGTCGCTGTAACAGCTGCACCCAAAGGAAAACTTCCATCCACTGTCAGATCCGGAAAATCCAGAATTTTATATGTGATATAAACCCCGAGAGCAAGGATCCCATAAATCAGTCCCTGTTCTAAAATTGTTACAAAAATATCCATCTCAATGCCTCTCCGTTTCTAATTCTTACTTTGAAATGCTGTCAAATGTCTCTGCTGCACTTTCAAGCAGTGTCTCATCCACTGTTACTCCCAGATCCTCTGCTACTTTTGTATTGATATAAAGTCCCGGTTCAGAAATCGTCTCATAGTTCATCTCCGATGCTTTTTTCTCTCCTTTTAAAATGTCTGCTGCCATCTTTCCTGTCTGTTTTCCAAGAGCTACATAATCCAGACCCTCCGCTGCCAGACATCCAAGTTTCACCTGTTCGATCTCGCTTCCGAATACCGGGATTTTCTTTTCATTTGCTTTATCCAAAATCGTTGCCAGAGAATTTACAACTGTGTTGTCTGTCAGATTGGTCAGACAATCCACTTCTGTCAGAATCTCTTCTGTTGCCAGAGAAATATCTGCAGTCTGTGTCACTCCTTTTTTTACGATCTCAAATCCGTAATCTCCTGCCAGCTCCTCATATGTTTCGATTGCTGATACAGAATTGACTTCGCTTGTTGTGTAAAGAATTCCAATCTTTTCTGCATCCGGAAGTATCTTACGGATCATCTCCAGCTGCTCTTTGATCGGAAGTTCATCACTGGTTCCTGTGACCTCTCCTACCGGAGTTCCATCCTCATTGGCAAGCTTTGCTGCTTTTGGATCTGTGACTGCTGTATAGATTACCGGAATTTCTGTATTCATTGCAGAATTATAAGCAGACTGTGCACTCGGAGTTGCAATTCCACAGATCAGATCTACATCATCTGAAACAAATCCGTCACTGATCTGTTTTGCTGTTCCCTGATCAGCAGCTGCATTCTCTTCTTTGATTTCCAGGTTCTTTCCTTCTTCAAATCCGGCTTCTTTGAGTCCTTCGATAAATCCTTCCCGGCAGTTATCCAAAGAACCATGTTCTGCAAACTGCGAAATCCCAACTGTATATGTTTTTGTACCGTCCTTTGCCCCTTCATCTTTTGTTCCACATGCCATCAGGCTGACTGCCATTACACTTCCTAAAATAACTGCGAATACTCTCTTTTTCATATTTTTGTTCTCCTTTTCTATTACTATATTCCAAAAGCAAAGGAGCCGATCATGTGGATACAGGGTATCGGTTCTGTAATGATTGTATAAAAAAACCGCCCCAAGCTCTATGCTTGAGACGGTAATAAATACAAATTCATTATCGCGGTACCACTCAAATTGACAAATGTCCACTTTCTCACGTACTGACATACGCTCCTGATTGATAACGGGTTCGGTTCCCGACGACGCCTACTCTTTTCATTTCAGGCCGCCCTCGAAAGTCCATTCAGAATTAAAATCCATACAGCAATCCCACCGCCTGCTGCTCTCTGTGATCTCTTTTAAAACCTACTCTTCTTTCTCATCGGTTTTGCTTTTGATGTTTTTAATTGTAATGTCCTATTTAGGATTTGTCAAGTACTTTTTTAAGGTAAAGTGGTGATTTGGTGAATTTCCCTTATTCAATTTTTAAAACAACCTCCGGATACCATTCCATTGCTTTCCTGATTGCTTTCTTCGTTGGCAGTCCATATCCTGATAAAATAACCAGTATATTTTTCTGCGTTTCTTTTTTCTCACTACACGGTTCGATATACAACATATTTCCTACAGCATTGACCAGATACCACGTGTCTTCCAGATATACAAAGCCCTTGATTCGAAATGTATCCACTAAAAGCATATTCAGAAAATGAGAAAGTGTTTCTAATTTTATCTCTTCTTGAATGTGCAGAAGATATTTTCGCAAAGTCACATCTGCAGTTTGCAACAGCTGTTCTTCTGTTTCCAGATTTGGCTTTTGCATCTCCTGCAGCCACCTCCCTTCCATCATGCCATATGATGTCATATGCAACGGCAAATCCGGTCGATGGGCCTTCAGAATCTTTTGAATCTGCTCTATCTCTTCTGTTTTTACATTGTTCAGAAGCAGCAGATCTGATACCTGAATCTGTTTTTTTACTACAACTGCCGTTTCATACACTTTCGGAAATTGCCGTGCATCCAGCAGGCAGACGCATCCCATATATTCCAATCCTGGAAATTTTTCCCTCTGATTCAATATTTTCTTAACATTTGTGGGATCGGAGAGCCCTGATGCTTCTACTATAATCACATCCGGCTTCTCCTGTAATACCTGCTGCAATACATTCTCAAATTTATCCAGCCTGCACGAGCAAAAGATCGAGCCATTGTTGATCTCGTCCAGTGCAATCCCCAGCTCCGAAAGCAGTTCTCCATCAATGCCCTCTTTTCCAAACTCGTTCACAATAATATGCATCCGTTCCGAAGAGAATTGTTTCATAAACTGTTTTAAAAATGTTGTCTTTCCTGCACCCAGAAACCCGGTGATCAAATACAGTCTACTCATTATTTCATTGCCGCACGGATCACGCCTTCCAATTCTTCTTTAGATGGTACCAGAGAACGGAATTTCAATTCACCATTGATGTACATGGACGGCAGATTCGGAACGCCCATCTTTTTACATCTTGCGATATTCTCTTTGAGCGTAAATTTATACTCTACCATATCAATCGCATCACCAAATGTCTTTTTCGCTTCATTTGCTGCGCCCATCATGTAGGTACATGCCGCACATGTCGCAGAATCCAGAGTAAATACCTCCTTGTGTATTTCTATCCCACATATTGCTATAAACATAGTAGTATATTTCAAACAAAATCTATGGGAATTTTTTAAGATTTTCTGTAATTTTTCTACATCTTTATTGATTCATTCTGCAATCTTCCGCTCTTTCAACTAAAATGGAATCCCTCTCCGAAGCAGAACCTGTCGTAAAAACATTCCTGCAGCATTAAACCCAGCGGTACTATATCATCCGATGTAAATATTGCATCCACACCAAATCCTTTTTATGCTTCCTATAAATCCACTTATATTCTGAATCATCGTCAGGAGTTAGAATATAAATAGTACAAGCCAAAAGAGAAATCCCAAAATACACATAAGCATGGTACAATAGAGACATGCTGAAGGAGGATCTCATATGGCAATGCAACATGAC
>ENA-ORSR01001627-ORSR01001627.1-human-gut-metagenome-genome-assembly--contig:-NODE-1627-length-15070-cov-8.429903_pt1 | contig 15070 bp, 10 predicted proteins | sample MGYA00241901_ERZ509166 | MGnify/ENA primary metagenome ERZ509166 (study PRJEB26280, sample SAMEA2338860) | human gut metagenome | biome: human gut; feature: human-associated habitat; material: faeces... | reverse complement strand
CAGCCTCAATTAGCCTGTTTGCTGTTCCAACGGGTTTTCGGACAGCCTCCCCCATTCCACTCTCCATAAAAAAACAGGAAATCTTCCGGGCCAATTAATATGATTTCCCAAATAAATTCTTTATATTTGCAATAATCCTATGGCGATAACCTTAAAACAATATAATCATGAAAAAGATTCTATTACTATTGGTTTTATGCCTCAATATAAGTATTGTTCTCGGGCAGGAGTACAAGGCATGGGAGAAGCATGATATAGAAGGTATTTATATCATGGCAAAATCTAAAGACGAAGCAAAGAATTATAATAATGTGCTCAGAGAAGGAGCCGATTATTATATTCCCACCGAACAAGAAGACCAAGTGTTGTTCATCAGAGTCAGCAAAAGAATCACTCCGAAACTTTATAAACTAAAGGATGGAGAAATGTATATTCTGTTCAGCTTCCCGCCCTTTCTTTTTGATTCTGACGAAGGAATGATGGAAATAAAAGGGAATAAAGGGATATTTTATAAAAAGCCAGCACTGTAGAAACCGATATATGATTTTCAATCATTATCTTTACAGGGTTCAAAAACTCCGTGAATATGAATTTATTAAATAAGTTCATACAAAGGATATGCTCGATATCCCGATATGGTCGCTCTAGTGCGGCCGGCACAAAATGAAGAGGAGAAAGTTAAAAAACGATTCACCGAAATGGCAGTCCTCAGCTTCAGTGTGGCAGCTATGAGTTTCTTAATCGGCTATGCCCTGAAAACAGTTACAAGAATAGAAGCTTAAGTAAGCTGCATCAGTTTACAATCTTTTTCCCATAATTTTCATATATATCTTAAAAAACATAGAATTCCACTGCACTATCCGAATTATTATACTAATTTTGAACAAATTTCTAACCTTAAGAACAAAACTTAATATGCAAAAATTAGCATTCAGTCTATTACTATGCTGCTTTACATTACAAAGCTATGCAAAAGTAGAACCTCTGAAAGGCTTTCATTATGCCTCGGAACAAGCTCCAAAAGGGAATGAATGGGAATCCCCTGAAAATCTGGCGCTGAACAAAGAACAACCTCATGCCTATTTCTTCTCTTTCCAAGATAAGGCAAGTGCCCGGAAAGTATTGCCGGAAAACAGTGCTTACTGGCAATCACTGAATGGAGACTGGAAATTCAATTGGGTTCCAAATCCCGAAGAACGGCCCAAAGACTTTTACAAAACAGAATTTGATGTCTCCGGATGGGATAATATTCCGGTTCCTTCAAGCTGGAATATTTATGGTATCCAAAAAGACGGAACACAAAAGTACGGAACTCCTATTTATGTGAACCAACCGGTTATTTTTCAACACAAAGTAGCTGTGGATGACTGGCGCGGAGGTGTGATGCGTACACCGCCCAGCAATTGGACTACTTTCAAGGCCCGTAATGAAGTAGGCTCTTACCGCCGCGAATTTACGATTCCCGAAGATTGGGACGGAAAAGAAATCTTCATCAACTTTGATGGTGTGGATTCATTCTTCTATCTTTGGATAAACGGCCAATATGTAGGTTTCTCAAAGAACTCACGCAACACTGCCAGTTTCAATATCACCAAATATCTGGTGAAAGGCACTAACGTGGTAGCCGTTGAAGTATACCGTAGTTCGGACGGTTCTTTCCTCGAAGCTCAGGATATGTTCCGTTTACCGGGTATTTATCGTACAGTTGCTTTGCAGGCTGTACCTCAGTTGCATGTACGCGACTTGGTTGTAACTCCTGACTTGGACGCAACTTATACCGACGGTGAACTAAAAATCAATGCAGATATCCGCAACCTCGGAAAGAAAGCTGCCAAAGGCTATTCTATGGTATATTCATTGTATGCCAACCAGCTGTATTCCGATGACAATACCGAAGTGAACAATGCCGGCATCTCGACTCCGGTAGCTGTGGTGGAAGCCGGTCAGGAAGTAACAGCCGAAACTACTCTGAAAGTACAGAAGCCCAATAAATGGTCGGCTGAAAAACCATACCTCTATACATTGGTGGGAGAACTGAAAGATAAAAAAGGACGTACACTCGAAACTGTTTCTACTCATATCGGTTTCCGTAAAGTGGAAATCAAAGATACTCCCGCATCGGAAGATGAATTCGGATTGGCCGGACGTTACTATTATGTAAACGGTAAAACGGTAAAACTGAAAGGTGTCAACCGTCATGAAACCAATCCGGGTGTGGGACATGCCATCACCCGCAAAATGATGGAAAACGAAATCATGATGATGAAACGTGCCAATATCAACCATGTACGTAATTCTCACTACCCGGATGATCCGTATTGGTATTATCTGTGTAACAAATACGGTATTTACCTGGAAGATGAAGCCAATATCGAATCACACGAATATTATTACGGGAAGGCATCTTTGTCTCATCCTATCGAATGGAAAAATGCTCATGTGGCACGTGTGATGGAAATGGTTCATGCCAATATCAACAATCCATCCATCGTTATCTGGTCATTAGGAAATGAAGCCGGCCCGGGTCAAAACTTCGTAGCAGCATACGATGCATTGAAAGTTGCCGACAAATCTCGCCCTGTTCAATATGAACGTAACAACGACATTGTAGACATGGGTTCTAACCAGTATCCTTCCATTTCATGGGTACGTGGCGCTGTGAAAGGGGATTATGACATCAAATATCCTTTCCACATCTCGGAATATGCACACTCTATGGGTAATGCTTGCGGTAACTTGATTGATTACTGGGATGCTATCGAATCTACCAACTTCTTCTGCGGTGGTGCCATCTGGGATTGGGTAGACCAGGCTATGTACAATTACACCAAAGATGGCAAACGTTATCTGGCATACGGTGGTGACTTCGGCGATACTCCAAACGACGGACAATTTGTAATGAATGGTATCGTGTTTGCCGACCTGGAACCGAAACCACAATATTTTGAGACCAAGAAAGTATACCAGCATATCGGCGTAAAAGCTATTGATGAAAAGCAAGGCCGCTTCGAAATCTTCAATAAGTACTATTTTAAAGATCTCTCGGAATATGAAATCAGATGGGCTTTGTATGAAAACGGAAAAGAAGCAGAAAACGGTGTTCTAAATACTGAAAATATCGCTCCGCGTACCCGCCTTCAGGTTACAATACCTTACAGATATAATAATCTGAAAGCAAATGCCGAATACTTTGTGAAGGTTCAGTTTGTTTTGAGAAACAATATGCCATGGGCTGAAAAGGGTTATGTTATGGCTGAAGAACAGCTTCCCGTTAAAACTGCCACAGGTATAGCTCCTATCAATGAAGTAACGGACGGAAACGGAAAGCCTGTAATGGCAAAACAGTCAGATCCGCGTTTCTCTACCATCAAGGGTGAAAACTTTGAAGCTAAGTTTGACAACGAAACCGGAACTATTTACAGTTTGAACTACGGTGGTGAAACTATTATCGCTGACGGAAACGGTCCGAAACTTGATGCTATGCGTGCTTTCACCAACAATGACAACTGGTTCTATGCCAACTGGTTTGAATGTGGTTTGCACAATTTGAAACATCAAGTCACAGCTTCTAAGGTTATCAATAGAAAAGACGGTGCTATTGTATTGTTCTACACTGTGGAATCTCAGGCTCCTAATGGCGCCAAGATTCTTGGCGGAACTTCAAGCGGCAAAAACAGTATCAAAGAATTGACCGAAAAACCGTTTGGTGAAGACGACTTCAAATTCACTACCAATCAGGTATGGACAGTTTACCGCGACGGTTCTATTGAATTGCAGGCAAGCATCACTTCCAATCGTCCCAGTCTGGTATTACCACGTTTGGGATATGTAATGAAAGTGCCTCAACGCTATGAAAATTATACATACTATGGCCGTGGTCCGATTGGAAACTATCCTGACCGCAAAGTAGGACAGTTTATCGAAATACACAAATCTACTGTTGCCGACCAATTTGTCAACTTCCCGAAACCTCAGGATATGGGCAATCACGAAGATGTACGCTGGTGTGCATTGACTGACAAAGCCGGCAAGGGAGCCATCTTTATTGCCACAAACCGATTGTCGACTTCTGCTTTGCAGTATTCAGCACTCGACATGATATTGGCAGGACATCCTTATCAGTTGCCGAAAGCCGGCGATACTTATCTGCATCTCGACCTCGCCGTGACCGGTTTGGGTGGTAACAGTTGCGGACAGGGTGGCCCGTTGATGCATGACCGCGTATTTGCCGGACAAAATAATATCGGTTTCATCATTCGCCCCGCTGCACAGGATTTATCGGCTGCTGCACAAGTAGCTCCTGCCGGTGATATTCCTTTGACCATCACTCGCGGTCGCACAGGTATGGTAGAGCTTTCTTCCATCGACAAAGATGCTGCTATCCTTTATACTATCAACAAAGGAAAGAAGGCTAAGCAGTATACCGAACCGATTTCAATGCGTGACGGAGGTACAGTTACAGCTTGGTTTGCCAATAATCCTTCTATCAAGACTACCACAACCTTCAAGAAATTGGAAACCATCCAGACTGAAGTAATCTACGCCAGCAGTGAAGAAGTGGGCGATGGAGATGCCAAGAATCTGGTGGACGGTGACCCTGCTACATATTGGCACAGTATGTACTCTGTAACCGTAGCCAAATATCCTCATTGGGTAGACCTTGATGCCGGTGAAGTAAAAACAATCAAAGGATTTACTTACATGCCTCGTCAGGACAGCTATAACGGTAATGTCAAAGAATACACTATCCACGTAAGCATGGATGGCAAGAATTGGGGTGAACCGGTTCAGAAAGGAAAGTTCGCCGGCAACAGAGATGAAAAGAAAGTCATCTTCAGCCAACCGGTGAAAGGACGCTATATCCGGTTTACCGCTTTGAGCGAACAGTATGGACAAGATTATGCATCGGGTGCTGAACTTACTATTCTAGCCGAATAACAAATTACGTTCCGATTAATAAAAAAAGAGATGTGTCAAAATGAAAAATTGTTTCAGTTTTGACACATCTCTCTTTTTTGATTAACTTCCATATCTATTCTACGTAAACGAATTGGTACAGTTCAACCGATTATCTACATTGGCAGGTACCCACTTAAACAGATAAAGATGAAAACACACCTTATTATAGTATGGATTACCGCTTTCGGAATGATTGCCTGCAATTCCCGCCCTCAGACTGATGCCGAGGAAGAGGCCATCAAAGAAGATACCATAGCGATACTGGACTTTGCTTCAGCAATCAACAAAGAAGTTCCCGATACGTTCACATGGAACAGTGTGGCAAAGAAGGTTACTTATATCCCCCTCTCCTCCTCCCATCTTATGGACGGACACCCCGCGATAAACTATCTTGGTGACGATATGTGCATCCTTTCGGAAGGGAAGGAACAATGGATACATCGTGTAGATTTCAAAGGCAGCTTTTTAAGCAGTTTCCGACACGTCGGGAACGGTCCCGGAGAATATGTTTACCTATCTTCCGTGGTCTATCACCCAAAAGACTCCACTATTCGCGTTTTTGATAACGGAAGCCATAAATACATTATATATAGTAAGGAAGGAAAACTGTTCCGTGAGATTAATTTGGTCGACTCCGAGTTGAACTACCTGCTGCATGCGGAAGGAGACACTTACTTTTGTAGTGGCAGCTTCAGCAATGGGAAATCGGAAATCATCGTATCGGACACGGCACTGCGAGTGAAGTCTTCCATTCTGCCCTTTGACCCAACTGACGATTACGTCACACGGGGAGGCATCATGCTGACAACAAGCGTACAGCGGTGTGGCCCCAAACTTTGCCTGTTCAATCATATTTATAGCGACAGTGTTTTCCTGCTGACTCCTGACGGGCTGAAACCGGAATTTATTCTGCGCAAAGGCAAGTATGCACCGTCTCTGGACGACGTAAAGCAGTTTATGAAGTGGAATAAAAATGATTCTTTCGCCAAAGGCTTCTCCATCAAGACTTTTCCCGGATATTACCTCGTGCAGTACTCGTACAAAGACAAGTTTTTCGGCGAGATATGGAGCAAAGAGACCAACCAGATTGTTTCAAGAACTGTCCTGACCCGACCCGATATGTTTTCATCATACAGGGGAATCCCCTATCGTTTCCCTTCGGGCACAACCATCAAACTATTGCCGGCCTATATCAATGGAAACAAAATAGCTTTCTTTATTCCGGCAGACGAAGCGGCAGGCGAAATTCCGGGCGTAAAGATAAGCGAGGATGATAATCCGATAGTGATGATATTGGAACTATAATGATTCGCTTTCCATCGGCTTAACGTGAGGACGCATCGTTGATGGCTGCCTCCAACTCATCATAACCGGCCAAAGGATTGTCGGTAAAGACACTTCGGATGGTCAATTCCGCATCAACCACATAGATACGCGGTATGCCCGACTTGGCAAAGAGATGGTAAACCGTCCGGTCTTCCTGAGCGGCATAAGGAAACGTGAAATGCTGCTCCTGCCAATAACCGGCAACAGACGCGGCATCTTCCGCCCGGCTGATGGCTATCAAAGGCATGTGTGGATGATGCTCATAGATTTGTTGTATCACGGGAAGTTCCCGGCGGCAATCTTTGCAACCGGTGTTAAAGAACACGATGAAGGAAACCTTCCCCCTCAAACTTTCATGGGTCACTACCCTTCCGTCATTCATGGTGACGCTGAATGCAGGCAACTTGTCTCCTGCAACCAACTCTATACTTCCTGTATCGGAATCATCACCGTCCGAAATACAAGAAACCATCGCCATACAACTGCACAACGCTATAAAGAATACACTATTTATCAACTTTTTCATCGATTTTCTTTTCTGCAAAGATAAAAGGTTTTTCATGAAATCACTACTTTTGCATCATGAAACAAGAATTGAAAGAAAATACAGGACTCCCCTCTTCTCTATTATGGATACTTGCCATCATTGCCGGTATCTCCGTTGCCAATTTATATTATAACCAGCCTTTACTGAATCTCATCAGTCATGATTTGAAAGTGTCCGAATTCTCTGCCAACCTGATTGCCATGACTACCCAAATAGGTTATGCACTCGGATTATTATTCATCATACCATTAGGCGATTTATATAAAAGAAAAACAATTATTCTCATCAATTTCTCGATACTGGTCGTGTCATTACTCACCATTGCCACAGCCCCGAATATCTATATCATTTTGCTTGCTTCACTACTGACCGGTATATGCTCTGTGATGCCTCAGATTTTTGTTCCCATTGCCGCACAATTCTCTACTCCTGAAACCAAAGGAAAAAATGTGGGAATGATTATCTCCGGACTGCTGACCGGAATTCTAGCTTCGCGGGTCGTGAGCGGCATCGCCGGTGAATATATGGGTTGGAGATTCATTTTCTATGTCGCAGCTGTGTTAATGGTAGTTTGTGTCATTATCATTATGCGAATATTGCCCGATATTCCTTCCAACTTCAGAGGCAAATACAGCGACTTGATGAAATCACTTCTCTCCTTGGTGACGGATTATCCGCAGCTGCGCATCTCGTCCCTCCGTGCCGGCATAGCATTCGGCTCTTTTTTGGCTTTATGGAGTTCATTGGCTTTCAAGATGGAGCAAGCCCCTTTCTTTGCCGGCAACAATGTAATAGGCTTGTTGGGTTTATGTGGCATTATGGGAGCTTTGACGGCCTCTTTTATCGGCCGGTATGTGCATATCCTGGGGGTAAAACGACTGAACTATATCGGTTGCAGCCTCTTGTTTATTGCATGGCTTTCACTCTATATCGGACAAAATTCGTATGCAGGCATTATCTCCGGCATCTTACTGATAGATATAGGTATGCAATGTATCCAACTCAGTAATCAAACTACAATTTTCGCACTCAATCCTAAGGCTTCCAACAGAATCAATACCATCTTTATGACTACCTATTTTGCAGGCGGTTCATTGGGGACTTTCCTTGCCGGAACGTTTTGGCATTGGTTTGGATGGAGTGGAGTGGTAGGAACAGGCATTGCATTGACTGCCTGCTCACTGGTCATCAATATCAGAGCAAAAAAATAAATCAGGAATCCATATCACTCAAGTGAATTTCCAATGCCTTGACCGAGATATAAATCTCACGGACAGAAATGCCCAACGATATAATGAGTAATATAAGTGCCAAACCAAAAATATAAACCGACACCATATACAACTGTATGTACATTAAAAACATACTCACCACACATAATAACAAACTGCCAATACCGGTTACTTGCATAGCACGGGTCAGATAAAGACGTTTCCGCAAATTAATGATTTGAGCAGCCGTGACTGCCGAATGATTCTCACGATACTGGTCTTTCAACGTGCGGACAAGTTGGGCATACGACAAAAAACGATTGGTATATGCCAACATTATCAATGATATGGCAGAGAACAGCAAAGCCGGAGTGGTTAAATCTATTTCCATTTTTTCAATATTTCAAAGTTTGTATGATGCAAAGTAAAGCAAAAACGGATATCTTTGCAATGAAACCAAATAAATAATAGAATGCAAAAAGCAAACTTGTATATAAAAGACTGGCTGTCTATTCATCCATATACCCGACAGCAGCCCTCTGACAACTATTTTGTGCAACTGGCAAACCGCCTTTTCCATATTTGTCCTTTAAATGAAATACCCGAGGCATTTAAAAAGAAAATCTGTCTGTATACCGCAGCCTACCTGGAAGATGTCATTTCGGGACTGGGACTTTGGCAGTCTTTCGTCAACAAACATTCGGAACTTTACGGAACCGCACTCCCCTTCTATACGATAAATCCCGGTTATATCAAAGATGAAATCAATGAAGAGGATATACGTTTCATTATCTGGAACACACTTCAGAAAGCTCCCTACCCACATTCTTACATTCATCCGATGACAACTTCTATCCGGCAAACCGCCAAGATGTTCTTCGAGATATTGGATGAAGAATACGAAACAGCACCTGCGAATGATGCATTGACGGAGTATTTTATGAAATTCAGAGACAGAACTGAAGCTGAGCACAAGCTATTATGGCTGTTCGGACACAATTATCTCACCGAACCCTCTGTACAGGAGTACATCGCACAAGTAACAGCTTCCGATAAATACATCATTCCCTGTGGCCCGATGGCACTCTTTTTATATGAATGGATTGATTTATTAACCGGTCATCAAACCGAAAACTGGCAGCAGATAGAGGGACTTTACCCTGATACTCCAACCTTATCGGATGAGATAAAACAACGAAACCAAACCACTTACGAACTTTTTACCAAAGGTACAAAAGGAGCACAAATAGTATACTTGAACGGCTATAAAGAACTGCATCATTTCCTGACTCAAGTATTGCAATGGCCGGATGACGACAATCATACACTCCCACAAATGAAAGGACACCGGAACTTCATCATGATGGTCAATCCAGAAAAAGGTATTCTATTAGCCAATGATATATGCGAATGCATCACCGACCCATTAAACAACCTATACAACCGGGAAGTTGCTGTCAAAGAAGCCTTTAATCTGCTGACAGTGCCAACTAAATGTCCACCGGATTTGCTAGAATATCTAATCAGCCACCATTACATTCCTGATGCACAGTTACCGGAATATGGAGAGAAAGAATTAGTGGAAAAGAATGCTGACTTTATAGCTCGCCATGCACTATTGTATTACTATAGGGGAGATTAACTTCTCCCCCTCCCATTTCTATCAGGAAGCAACCACTTCATTTACCAACGGTCTGCCTTCTGCAAAGTCTTTGACATTCTGTAAGGTAGTATGTGCAATATTTGCCATCGCTTCTTTAGTAAAGAAAGCCTGATGCGAAGTAACAATCACATTATTGAAAGACAACAAACGGGCTAACGTATCATCATCAATGATTTTATCCGATTTGTCTTCGTAAAAGTACTGCCCTTCTTCCTCGTACACATCCAGTCCGGCATACCCCACTTTCTTTGTTTTCAATCCTTCAATCAGTGCATTGGTATGAATCAACCGGCCTCTTCCTGTATTGATAATCATCACCCCGTCTTTCATCTTGCTGATGGAATAATCATTTATCAAATACTTTGTCTGTTCTGTCAACGGACAATGCAAGGAAATAATATCAGAACTGTGATAAAGCTCCTCCAACGAACAATATACCACTTGGTGCTCACGGGCAAAATTATAATCGGGGTAAAGATCATAAGCCAATATATTCATCCCGAACCCACGGAGAATCTGAATCAATATCTTTGCAATCTTGCCGGTGCCGATAATGCCGGCAGTCTTGCCATGCATATCAAATCCCATCAACCCATGCAATGAAAAGTTTCCATCGCGGGTGCGCATCGTTGCACGAGGTATCTTGCGATTGAGCGAAAGCATCAATGCCACCGTAAATTCGGCAACGGCATAGGGTGAATAAGCCGGAACACGCACCACTTTCATACGGCCGACCGTAGCAGTCAAATCTACATTATTATATCCGGCAGCCCTTAAAGCGATCAGTTTGACCCCGTAACCGGCCATTTGCTCAATAATTGCGGTATCCGCCGTGTCATGCACAAAAATACAGATCGCATCCATTCCTTGGGTCAAGACCACATTATTCCGGTTCAACTGCCCTTTGTGGTACAGAATCTCAAAACCATATTTTTCATTCACCTCATCAAACGAAGCCCTGTCATAAGGTTTTGTATCAAAAAATGCAATTTTAAAAGCCATATCTCTTCATTTTAAAATTAAAACAACCTCCTGTCATCTATTTATTACATTATTTACGAAAAATAAAAATATCTGTTATCTTTGTCACTTGTTAGTAATCATACCCATTTATGAGTGATACTTATACCCGATCAGTCATTTCATTTTCTTTAAAGATGGGGCATTTTACATCTCTCAAACGTTATCTTAACATTTCTTACATTTCTCAAATCCAATTTTTATCAAATATTCTTAATACCCGGAAATATTTGAAAGAATTAGCACGAATTATGTATAAGGGAAAGAGTGCAAAAATAAATTTATAATAATACGCAATATGAAAATTGAAAAATTGAAAATGACTCGAATGCATAACTTATTCATCATTGCCTTGAGTGCAATGTGTGTCGCATGTGGAGGAAAAAATCAGGGAAGACAACAAACGGTTCCCGAATTTGCAGTAATCACTTTACAGCCCGAAACGGTAAAATTGACCTCTGCTTATCCGGCAACTTTCAAAGGACGCCAGGATGTCGAGATCCGTCCGAATGTAAGTGGTTTTATTACGAAACTATGTGTAGACGAAGGCTCGAGTGTCCAAAAAGGCCAAACCTTATTTGTTATCGATCCTGTTCAATACGAAGAAGCTGTCAACGTAGCAAAAGCTGCTGTAGAAGTAGCTAAAGCCAATGTTGCGACCGCAGAATTGACGGCCAAAAACAAGCGGCAACTCGAACAAAAGAATATTATCAGTAAATTCGATCTTCAGACAGCAGAGAATGCGCTGGCTTCCAGCGAGGCAGCCCTGGCTCAGGCGAAGGCACAGCTGACCAACGCCGAAAAAAATCTCTCCTATACGCAAGTCACAAGTCCCGTCAACGGAGTCATGGGAAAAGTACCTTTCCGGGTCGGTTCCCTGGTCAGTCCGAGTATGACGACTCCGCTCACAACGGTTTCCGATATTTCAGAAATGTATGCTTATTTTTCTATGACTGAAAAACAATTACTCGACCTGATCCGTCAGGACAGCACTTCTAGTAAGATTTTGGAAAAAATGCCTCCGGTATCTTTAACCACCGCAGACGGCCGTCCTTATTCCCAGCAAGGAAAAATCGAGACAATCAGTGAAGTAATCGACCAAACAACCGGATCGGTAAGCGTACGTGCCACCTTCAGCAACCCTCAACGTCTATTGAGAAGCGGAGGCACCGGTTCCGTTATCATTCCTTCCCAACTTCAGAATGTGTTGGTGGTACCTCAAAAAGCCACCTACGAACTTCAGGATAAACGTTTTGTGTTTGTCGTAGATGCCGACTCGAAGGTAAAAAATACTGAAGTCGAAGTATTCAAATTGGATGACGGTAAAAATTTCGTCGTTACTTCGGGATTAAATCCGGGAGACAGAATCGTTATCGAAGGAGTAGGAACGCTCCGGGACGGCACCCAGATCCAACCGATCACTCCTGAGGCTGCAGCTGCCAAAATCAAAGCTGCCACTCAACCTGTGAATAAATAATCTGCTTTAAAGCTTAAGAAAATGAAATTAGATCGATTTATTAACCGTCCGGTACTTTCAACGGTAATTTCCATTGTCGTCGTTATATTGGGTATATTAGGACTTGTATCCTTACCTGTATCGCAGTATCCGGATATCGCCCCTCCAACCATCCGGGTCACCACAACCTATACCGGGGCCAATGCACAGACTATTCTGAACAGTGTTATCGCTCCGCTGGAAGAGCAAATCAACGGTGTGGAGGACATGATGTATATGAGTTCCACAGCGACCAATACCGGAGAAGCCAGCATAGAAGTTTATTTTAAGCAGGGTACCGACCCCGATATGGCTGCAGTAAATGTGCAAAACCGGGTAGCTAAAGCCCAGGGATTCCTTCCCGCCGAAGTCACCCAGGTAGGAGTCATCACCCAAAAACGGCAATCCAGTATGCTGCTAGGTTTTTCTTTCTATAGTTCCGACGATAAATACGATAACGAATTTCTGGAGAACTACATGAACATCAACATTATCCCTGAAATTAAACGTATTCAGGGGGTTGGAGACGCCATGATGATGGGAACCGACTATTCGATGCGTATCTGGTTGAAACCGGATGTTATGGCCCAATACAAACTGATGCCCAGTGATGTATCGGTTGCTTTAGCAGAACAAAACATCGAAGCTGCTCCGGGACAATTCGGAGAACGGGGTAATCAGTCCTTTCAATATGTCATGAAATACAAGGGGCGTTTACAAACGCAGGAAGAATTTGAAAATATCGTTATCCGGGCTACCTCCGACGGAGAAATTTTGCGTTTGAAAGATATTGCAACAGTCGAATTAGGCCGGTTGACTTATGGTTTCCAGAACAATGTCAACGGACATCCGGGAGTAACCGCAATCATTTTCCAAACGGCAGGATCCAATGCTACGACCATCATCCAGGACATTCAGGAATACCTTAAAAAAGTGGAACCGACCTTACCTCCCGGAGTCAAAGTCGTAGAATTGTTGAATGCCAACGACTTTTTGTTCGCTTCTATCCACGAAGTATTGAAAACCTTGCTCGAAGCATTTGTACTGGTATTTTTAGTGGTATATATCTTCTTGCAGGATTTTCGTTCCACCTTGATCCCGGCCATAGCAATCCCTGTTGCGCTGATCGGTACTTTCTTCGGTCTGTACCTGATCGGTTTCAGTGTCAATCTGCTAACCTTATGTGCCATGGTATTGGCCATTGCCATTGTTGTCGACGATGCCATTGTCGTCGTCGAGGGGGTTCATGCCAAGCTCGACCAAGGGTATAAATCGGCCCGTCTGGCTTCTATCGATGCGATGAGCGAACTGGGGGGAGCCATTGTATCCATCACCCTGGTCATGATGTCTGTATTTATTCCGGTAAGTTTTATGACAGGAACCTCAGGAACTTTCTACCGGCAGTTCGGACTCACGATGGCTATTGCTATCGGCCTATCGGCAATCAATGCCTTAACGTTAAGTCCTGCATTGTGTGCTATATTTTTACATCCCCACGATAAAAACGGAGAGAAGAAAAAGACTTCTCTGATCGAACGTTTCCACATCGCATTCAATGCCGCTTATGATGTTACCCTGAAAAAGTACGAACGAGGAATCACATTCTTTATCCGTCGTAAATTTTTATCATTTGCCATCGTTATAGCGACTATCGTCGTTATGATCTTCCTGATGAACATCACTCCTACCGGATTGGTTCCCAATGAAGATACCGGAACCATTTTCGCCGTAGTCGATATGGCACCGGGTACCGCCCAGGAGAGAACCGAAGCCGTTATGGAACAGGTAGACAGTTTGGTGGCAGCCAATCCGGCAGTGAAGAGCAGGACCCAGGTAACCGGTTACAGCTTCCTGGCAGGACAAGGTAACTCATACGGGACGCTGATCATAAAATTGAAAGACTGGAAAGAACGGGGTAAAGGGGAAGATGCCAATACGGTAATCGGTACCCTATATATGCAGGCTCAATCTCTGATCAAAGATGCCCGAGTATTGTTATTCGCCCCTCCGATGATCCCCGGCTACAGTGTCACCAACGGTTTCGAGTTCAACTTACAGGATAAAACCGGTGGAGATTTGAATACTTTCTATGAAGTTGCTCAGGAATTTCTGGGAAAATTGAAAGAACGGCCTGAAATCGCTACGGCTCAAACGTCTTTCAACCCCACTTTCCCTCAGTATATGATCGATATAGATGCAGCCAAATGTAAGCAAGCCGGTATCAGTCCCAACGATATCCTAACTACTTTGCAAGGCTATTACGGCGGTATATATGCATCCAATTTCAACCGTTTCGGTAAATTATACCGGGTAATGATTCAGGCAGATCCCCGTTATCGGATCAATCCGGAATCTCTGCAAAACGTCAAAATCCGGAACGGAAACGAAATGGCACCGATCAGTCAATTTATGACGCTGACAAAAGTATACGGTCCCGACAACATCAAGCGTTTCAATATGTTTACCTCCATGAGTGTGAACGGTTCGCCGGCTGACGGCTATAGTTCCGGACAGGCGATTAAAGCTATCGAAGAAGTTGCCGCCCAATCCTTGCCAACAGGGTATGGATTCGAATTTTCCGGAATGACCCGGGAAGAACAAAGTAGTAGCGGGAGTACGACAGCGATGATATTCGCACTGTGTTTCGTATTCGTCTATTTGTTGCTGAGTGCACAGTATGAAAGTTATATTCTGCCTCTGGTCGTACTGCTTTCCGTCCCCTCCGGATTGATGGGTAGTTTTATTTTCGCTCAGATCATGGGAGTAGAAAACAACATTTATATGCAAATCGCTTTGATTATGTTGATCGGTCTGTTGGCTAAAAATGCGATATTGATTACTGAATTCGC
>ENA-ORSR01001626-ORSR01001626.1-human-gut-metagenome-genome-assembly--contig:-NODE-1626-length-15082-cov-2.756971_pt1 | contig 15082 bp, 16 predicted proteins | sample MGYA00241901_ERZ509166 | MGnify/ENA primary metagenome ERZ509166 (study PRJEB26280, sample SAMEA2338860) | human gut metagenome | biome: human gut; feature: human-associated habitat; material: faeces... | reverse complement strand
TCTGTCAGTGCAAATAATGTATAGTCTTTACCGCAGCCTACGTTCACGCCTGGGTGAATCTTAGTTCCACGCTGTCTGTAAAGGATGTTGCCAGCTTTTACAAACTGTCCGTCTGCTCTTTTGGCACCAAGTCTCTTGGACTCAGAATCACGGCCGTTCTTTGTAGAACCAACACCTTTTTTATGTGCGAATAACTGAAGGTTCATTTTCATCATGTCGTTACACCTCCCTGACTTTTACTTTTAAATAACGTTTTGAATAGCTATGCTCAATTTCTGTCAGCCCGAGAACAAGGGAATCCATAAGGAGTGTCCCTCCCTCTGATACAGGCTCTGTAAAAACAAAAGAAACGTAACCGTCCTTTTCTTTTACGGAAATCTGATCATGAGTCAGAGTTTCAAGAGAATTTACGGTATTGATCACCAGAACGGAAACCGCAGCACAGATAATGTCCTGACCTTCCTCGGCGTAACCGGCATGTCCCTTTGATGTAAACTCTGTATAGGAATTGTTCTTCTTCGTGACTGTCACTGTAATCATACAAACACCAGATTAAGCGTTGATCTTTTCGATTTTCACTTTAGTGAACTGCTGTCTGTGACCGTTTTTCTTGTGATATCCAGTTTTTCTCTTGTACTTGTAAACGATGACTTTTTTGGCCTTTCCGTTCTCAACTACAGAAGCGGTAACACTGGCATCTTTTACGTCTTCTCCAACCTTTAATCCGTCATTGCTGACTGCGATTACGTTATCGAAAGTTACGGTTTCACCAGCTTCAACACCGAGTTTTTCAACTCTGATTACGTCGCCCTCGGCAACTTTGTACTGTTTACCACCTGTTGCAATAATTGCGTACATCTGTGGCACCTCCTGTAAAATTTACTCGCCAAATATGGTGGGCAGGCATAAAACCCGCCGCTTCAACCTCTTTGTGCGGCATCCTTTGTATGATAGCACGGTTGTTTTCATTCGTCAAGATATGTAATGAAATTTTTTTAATTTTTTAGGCAATAAGCTTATTTCCTTTTCTGAAGGCGTTTGCGGCGCATGCGCTCATCTCTGTCTCCGTCATTATACAAATCCACAATAATAATAAACAGGGAAACAGATGTAAAGATAATCAGCCCGATCAGAAAGCGTCCTTTATCCAATAACACTGATCGTATTCCGGAATGTATATATAGCCGGCATTCTTCCACAATAGATATTCCCTCCGGGACTGTATTGAACTGGTTCATTGCCATTGCTTCCTGAACAACAGCAATTCCCAAAACTCCCAGAAAAACATAAAGCACAGTCATAATAATAATTGTAAAGCAACGCTTTTTCCCATAAGTATCCTTTGTCAGATCATATCCTTTTTTTATAATAAATCCGCCACAGCAGGCTACCAGGCTCAGTCCTCCGCCTCTGCTATAGTGGGAACCGCTGTCCATCAAACACAGTACAACAAAAAGAATAGCGCTAAGGATGCACCCGCCCAGAGCGCCGATCCATCCGGGAAGATATCTTTTTCCCGGGTTTTGCTCTGCTTCTATTTCTTTGTACGCTTTTTCAATTTCTTTAATGGATTCTTCCGGATAAGCCCCTTTGATGTCCTTAATAAACTGCTCCTTTGAGACAGGGGTTCGTTTCCCTATTTCCAGCTGTCTGTTTACTTCCCGTTCCATAGCTGCCGCACAATGTTCATGAGCATACAGGCAGATTTTACTTCCTATGATCTCACACATGGACCATACGCCCTGTCCATACATGGGAAGTCCGCATTTAGGACAGATATCTGCATCCGGGATATCATACTGGTCTAAAATAGAAAGAACATCAAAAAAGCAATTTCGAAACTGCTTCATGGTTCCCGGATTATCAGAAAATTCAGCTGTCAGAGTATCATCCATAAATCTGATATAAAGTAATCTCTGATACTTATATTCCAGCTCACTGAAATCTTTATCCAGCTTTTCGTATAGCTTATCATCAAATTTTGCTGAAATACTGAAGGTTTTGGTGCCACTCAGTCCCTCCCACATGCTGACCGCATATCTCTTAAAAATGCCACAGACAACACCATCTTTTACTTCCAGTCCAAGTTCCCGTGCCATTTTTCTTAAAGCATACCCCAGATACATAAAAATCCCTCCTCTGCCTCCGTTTCTATCCCCTGTAGGCCTTAATCTGCGTTATCTCCTGTTTTTACAGAAAATTTATTTTTCTTCGCTCTGCTTCCGTATCTCTAAAATTTCTTCCCGCACAGGCTTTCTTACCTTTTTTCGGGTCATTTCCAGAATATGCAGAGGCGTAATATCCACTGCTCTGGCCTTTACAGGATCTTTCCGAAGATATTTCTGAAGCACATGGAACAACTCGTCCTGATGATCCGGATTCTGCATATTGATAAAATCAATCAGGATAATTCCGGAAAGATTGCGAAGCTGTATCTGACGGGCAATTTCCTCAGACGCTTCAAGATTGATCTTCCGATAGGTTTCCTCTGCCTTTTTCTTTCCTGTGTATTTGCCGCTGTTTACATCAATGGAAACAAAGGCCTCTGTCTGCTGGATCACAAGAAAACCGCCGCTTTTCAGCCATATTTTTTCCTGCTGCACCTCATCAAGAGCATGTCCCAGCCGGTAGAGCTTATGAAGAGGCAAAAGCTTATCTTCATAAAAACTCAGCTTATCAGCCTCCTCCGGAATAAAGTCCTTCAGATATTCCTTAAGCTTCTCATAGATTCCAGGAATGTCCGTAATAATTTCTTCCAGATTGCGGCTGTATATATCCCGGACTGCTGCCACATAAAAAGGCTCTGCCTCATAGAGAAGGCTGAAGCAGGTACGGTTCTGTCCGTTAATGGCAGCCTTCTCGTAAATCTTTTTCAGACAGCTAAGCTCATGAAGAAATTCCTCCTTGGAGGCCTCTGCTGCATTGGTGCGGGCAATCAGCCCGTAGCCTCTGTCACTGCGCTCTCTTTCCGGTTCCAGCCATTTATTCAGAAGACTGCTTTCTTCCTTTGTAAGCTTTCCGGAAAATCCGATCTTGCGGTTTCCTGTTGTAAGCACCAGGTATTTTCCCGGAAAGTTCAGGTTTGTGGTAAGAGCAGGAAGCTTTCCCTTCATAGCGTCCCTGCTTACCTGAACCAGAAGCTCGTCTCCTGCCCTTAACGGGGCATTTCCTTTCCTTCCGGCAGTAAAAATCACCTGTTCCGGCGGAACAAGGGGCAGATATCCGGTAAGTCCGTCCCCAAAGCGCACAAAAGCCGCCTGGATATTCTGGGCGATCTTTTCAATCTGTCCCACATAAATGTTATTCAGAATACTTTTTTTCCCTGCTGCTTCAAGCCTCAGCTCCATGATCTTCTGATTTTCTGCGACAGCGCACACAATGGAGGAGCAGCCCCAAAGCTTCAGTTCTGTGATGATCAGCTTACTCAACTTTTTCTCCCAGGGCTTCCAGCGGAAGGAAACGGGGATTTTTATCCTCGCCTGCATCCGCGTAAACCTCTCTCCGTTCAATCATATAGGCAAACTCCTGCGGTTCTTTATCCAGCCAGCGCACAAAGGTATCCATTACAAGCTCCGGCTTGGTGTAATTGGAGCTTGCAGAAGCCAGCTGCATGAATACGCCGCTGTCACAGGCCTCCATCTGATAAATAAACGGACGGATGTCCACAGTTTTTTCGCTGCGCTTTGTCTTTTTGGTTACTGTGATCTCCTTCTGTGCAAGAAAATCCGCCAGCTTCTCCTGCCAGTTCCCGCAGGGTTCTTTTCCCGGCCGGAAAGCAACAAAATAATCTGCGGCAGCCACAAGAGCCATAGCAGTACTTGCCTTGCCGTCCTCTACCTGTCTTGCAGAGCTGATTGTAATGCCCTCCACCATAACTGCATTGAGACGATCTTCAATTTCTGCTGTAGGAACTTTTTCCGTAAGCTCCATATCAAAGTATTCTCCCATACTTGTGGTTCCCACACCAAGAGGAGCTGCAAATGACATGATCATATGAGGACTGTAGCCTCCGGAAAATGCCACCGGAAGCTCTGCTCTGCGGATGGCTTTCTGGAAGTAGCGCATGGTATCCAGATGGCCCACAAACTTCATTGCTCCTGTTTTTGTAAATTTAATTCTGACCTTCATGGCACACACCTCCTCCATATCTTTTCGCCCCGCATCCGGAACATCTCTGACGGCAGTTAGGGGTCACTGTCTCCGCCTTTGCCTGTTTCCATTCGCGGATCATAAATTCTTTGCTTACGCCTGCGTCAATAAAATCCCAGGGAAGGATCTCATCTGTATCCCGCTCACGAAGAGTATAAAACTCCATGTCAACGCCGGTTTCTGCAAAAGCTTCCTTCCAGATGTCATATCGGAAGCTTTCAGACCAGGCATCGTAGAGAGCTCCTTTTTCATAAGCTTTCAGGATTACTTTGGAGCTTCTTCTGTCGCCTCTTGCCAGGAAACCTTCCAGAACCGTAACATCCGGTTCATGCCAGCTGTACCTGATGCTGCGCTGATTTAACTGAGAACGGATTTCATTTTTTACGATTTTGGCTTTTTCAATAAATTCCTCTTCCCTGAACATAGGCGCCCACTGGAACGGTGTAAAAGGCTTTGGCACAAAGAAGGAGGTGCTCACATTGATCTGCACTTTACCGTTTCGCTTATCCTTTGGAATCTCGTAGTAACGTTCTGCGATTTTTTCCGCAAGGTGGGCGATCCCCTTCATATCCTCCTCGGTTTCTGTGGGAAGTCCCAGCATAAAGTAGAGCTTTACGCGGTTCCATCCGCCTTCAAAGGCCTGTCCGGCCCCGTGAAGGATATCTTCCTCTGTAAGTCCCTTGTTGATCACATTGCGGAGACGCTGGGAACCGGCCTCCGGCGCAAAGGTAAGGCTGCTTTTCTTTACATCCTGTACCTTGCTCATAACGTCCAGCGCAAAGGCGTCAATACGCAGAGACGGAAGGGAAATATTTACTGCCTTATCCCGGAACTCATCGATCAGGAAGTTTACAAGTTCCTTCAGTTCACTGTAGTCACTGGAGCTTAAGGAGCTTAAGGAAATTTCCTCATGCCCGGTATTTTTTAACATGATCCGGGCAGCTTCCTTCAGATCCTCAATATCCCTTTCCCTTGTAGGACGGTAGATCATTCCGGCCTGACAGAAACGGCAGCCTCGGATACATCCTCTCTGGATTTCCAGAGTCACACGGTCCTGAGTGGCTTTAATAAAAGGAACCACAGGCTTTTCCAGGAAATTGTAGTCTCTGTCCATATCCAGGACAAGCTGCTTTTCTACCTTAGAAGGCACTTCCGGCTGATTAGGCGTAAAGGAAGCAATGGTTCCGTCCTCCTGATAGGTTACATCATAGAAAGCAGGCACATAAATTCCCGGAATCTGCGCTGCCTTTAAAAGAAAATCTTTTTTTGTTCCCCCTGCCTTTTTGTTTGCAATATAAGCATCAAAAAGCGCATCATAGGCAGTTTCTCCCTCTCCGATATAGAAAAGATCAAAGAACTCTGCCAGCGGCTCCGGATTATAGGCGCAGGCGCCTCCTCCGATCACAAGAGGGAATTCCTCCCCGCGTTCTTTGGCCAGAAACGGAATCTGAGAAAGATCCAGAAGCTGCAGAACATTGGTGTAACACATTTCATAGCCCAGAGTAATGCCCAGAAAATCAAAGTCACGCACCGGTTCCTGGGATTCCAGAGCAAAAAGAGGTATCTTCTTCTCCCGCATGATCTTATCCAGATCCGTCCACGGGGAAAACAGACGCTCACACCATACGTCCTCTCTTTTATTAAACATATCATAAAGGATAGCCATTCCAAGATTGGACATGCCGATCTCATAAACATCCGGGAACGCCATGCAGAATCTCAGGTCGACCTTACCCTTATCCTTCATCACTGAGTTGACCTCACCTCCGATATAGCGGGCGGCCTTGTCAATGCTCATTAAAATTTCATCATCTAATGCAAGTTTTCTCATATATCTCCTTTCGTTTTTGTGTAATGCCAACAAAATACGTCGCTCTTTTTTTCGTAGTTTACTTTTTTCCATTACATAACACAATGTATAATTATACATCCTGTAACTTATAGTATCTGACAGCATACAGCATGGATTTTTATGCATTATTATCTACAGCGTTCTTTCATTTTCTGAACTACCTGAAACTCTTTTGACCTGTCTGATACTTTTTGCTATGAAACAGAAGAACAGATGATGGAATGGCACATAAACCCAAAATATTATATCCTTATTATAAAGAGAGTTCAAGCAAATTTTTTGGACAGATGCAAATATCCAGAGGGTTTATTCTATCGGTACAATCGCAAAATAGTTTTAACAGTTTTTCTATATTATGTTCCCCCGCTGTTTTAAAAGAAGAAAACCGCCTTTACCGGCGGTTCTCTGTATTCTGTTTCACAAACTTCCACATAGTAGTTTCCGGTTCCATTGATGATAGGGCGCAGATAAAGAAGAAAACAGGCAAGAATGGAAACCCTTATCCTTCATCACTGAGTTGACCATTCTCCGAGTTGCCGGACAAAAACCATGTGTTCTCTGTGTTTTTAAAGGGCGCTTTTTATTTCTCTGACATAAGCGCCAATATGCTGTGGAGCATTTTCACCATACTGTTCTAAAAGCTTTATAATTGCAGAGCCTACAATTACGCCATCTGCATACTCTGCCATTTTCTTTGCCTGCTGCGGTGTAGAGATGCCAAATCCAACAGCACAGGGAATTTTCGTATTCTCACGAACAGCCTTGACTATAGAAGACAGATCTGTCTTAATCTCCTGCCTCATTCCTGTTACGCCAAGACTGGACACAATATAAATAAAGCCCTCTGCCTTTCTGGCAATCATGGCAATACGTTTTTCAGAAGTAGGAGCCACCATGGAAATCAATTCTATGCCATATTGTTTACACAGTGGATGAAATTCTTCTTTTTCCTCAAAGGGAAGATCCGGAAGGATCAATCCGTCGATTTCAGACTCCCGGCATTCAGATACAAATCTTTCCACACCATATGAAAATACAACATTCGCATAGGTCATAAACACCAATGGTACTTTTACATCTTTTCGCAGTTCTTTTACAAATGTAAAAATTTTGTCTGTAGTGATTCCGGCATTTAATGCTCTTAAGTTGGCTTCCTGAATAACAGGTCCTTCTGCAGTGGGATCAGAAAACGGAATTCCAAGTTCAACCAGATCTGCTCCGTTTTCAACAGCAGCACGCACAACTTCTGCCGTTGTTTCCAGATCCGGATCACCACATGTAACAAACGGAATAAACACCTTTCCTTTTTCAAATACTTTACTTATTTTACTCATAAATATTCTCTCCTCTGTAACGGGCAATCGATGCGCAGTCCTTGTCGCCTCTGCCGGAAATGGTAATCACAACAATTTTATCTGTTTCCATTGCAGGTGCAATTTTCATTCCGTGAGCAACTGCATGTGCCGATTCGATTGCAGGAATAATTCCTTCTGTCCTGGCAAGATATTCAAATGCGCCCACTGCCTCCTCATCTGTTACCGGCACATATTCAGCTCTCCCGATATCATGCAGATAAGAATGCTCCGGTCCTACTCCTGGATAATCAAGTCCGGCAGAAATAGAGTAAACAGGAGCAATCTGTCCGTATTGATCCTGACAGAAATAGGATTTCATTCCGTGAAAAATCCCGGGTTTTCCGGTTGCGATCGTAGCCGCTGTTTCAGCAGTATCAATTCCTCTTCCTGCGGCTTCACAGCCAATCAGACGTACCTGTTTATCTTCAATAAAATGATAAAAACTTCCGATTGCATTGGAACCTCCCCCCACGCAGGCTACCACCGCATCCGGCAGTCTTCCTTCTTTCTGAATCATCTGCTCTTCGATCTCCCTGGAAATCACTGACTGAAAATCACGAACAATCACCGGAAACGGATGAGGCCCCATAACGGATCCAAGACAGTAATGAGTGTCTGCCATACGTGAAGTCCATTCACGCATGGCCTCTGAAACAGCATCCTTTAACGTTGCGGTACCTGTTTTTACCAGAATTACCTCTGCTCCCAGCAAACGCATCCGATACACATTAAGCGCCTGACGGATCGTATCTTCTTCACCCATAAACACCACACATTCCATTCCCATAAGAGCTGCTGCTGTTGCTGTTGCAACTCCATGCTGACCTGCTCCTGTTTCAGCGATCAGTCTCGTCTTTCCCATTTTTTTTGCAAGCAGAGCCTGCCCCAGTACGTTATTGATTTTATGGGCTCCTGTATGATTAAGATCTTCACGTTTCAGATATATTTTTGCCCCGCCCAAATCTCTGGTCATCTTTTCTGCATAATACAGTCTGGACGGCCTTCCGGCATATTCGTTAAGAAGCTCTGTAAGCTCCTGATTAAATTTCGGATCGTTTTTATAATAGTCATACGCCTCTTCCAGTTCAGTCACTGCATTCATCAATGTTTCTGGTATATACTGTCCGCCGTGAATGCCAAAACGGCCTTTTTTATTTGTCATGATCTTTCATCCCTCTTTCTTTCTGACTGCTGCAATCAATGCCTGCATTTTTCTTTTGTCTTTCCATCCATCTGTTTCAACGCCGGAACTGACATCTACCCCATATAGATTTAATTGCTCCACTGCCTTTTTTATATTTCCGATATGAAGCCCTCCGGCAAGAAAATACGGTCTCTCTACATTCTGTACCAGCTCCCAGTCAAAGGTCGTTCCCGATCCGGCTCCGGAATCTAACAAGATATAGTCTGCAGAACACTTTTCCGCTTTATCAACATCTTCGGCTGTTCTTATACAGAAAGCCCTGATAACCGGCTGTGCCATAAGAGCCTTTAATCGTCTGATATACGCCTCATCCTCCCCGCCATGAAGCTGAACCATATCTACGATCCCTTTTCTGCAGATCTCTGCAATCTGTTCAGGATGTTTATCTGCAAAAACTCCAACTGTTTTAATCTCCGGGGCCAACCGCTTTTTTAATTCTTTTGCTTTTTCCTGAGAAATATATCTTTTACTTGTATTTACAAACACAAACCCTACATATTCCGGTCTTAGTTCATTTACTGCCTCGATATCACACAGGCGAGACAATCCGCAAAGTTTTATTTTTGTCATATAACCCCTCTTAACCCGGCAAGTTTTGCTCCTTTATGCTCTGCTCTCATCAGAGTTTCTCCGATCAGCACGGCATCTGCGCCAATTTCCCGCAATTTTTTTACATCATGACCGGTAGATATACCACTTTCCGAAACAAACAGAATATCTCCGGGAATCATCTCCCGGAACCGGAAGCTATTGTGTGTATCCACAGTAAAATCTTTCAGATTACGATTATTGATCCCGATAAGACGCGCCCCCGCCTGTACTGCCATTGTCACTTCCCGTTCGTCATGAGCCTCCACCAAGGCAGAAAGCCCCATCTCATCACATATGCTGATATACTTAATCTGTCTCTCACTTAATATGGAACAGATTAAAAGCACTGCCGATGCCCCCAGCACTCTTGCCTCATAGATCATATATTCATCCACTGTAAAATCCTTCCGCAGACATGGAACTGAAACTGCGCCAGCAATCCTTTTCAGGTATTCATTGCTTCCAAGAAACCATTTCGGTTCCGTAAGCACCGAGATACATTCTGCACCAGCCGCCTCGTATTCTTTTGCAATCTGAACGTACGGAAAGTCGTGAACGATAATTCCTCTGGAAGGGGAAGCTTTTTTACACTCGCAAATAAAAGAAAGCCCTGGCCTTTTTATTGCATTTTCAAATTCAAATTTTTTATCTGGCAATGAGAGTGCCTGTTTCTTCAGTTCTTCCAGCGATCGTTTCCTTTTTCCCTGTTCTGTACGCTCTCTGGCATAATCCGCAAGTTGTTCTAAGATTGTCATATACATACCTCCGTACGGTTACTGACTTCAATCAGCCTGCGTAATGTAGTTAATGCTTTCCCTGAGTCAATTATTTCTGCAGCCAGTATAATACCTTCTTTTATGCTCTCCGCTTTTCCGCCGATATAAAGTGCCGCGCCGGCATTCAATAATACGGCATCTCTTTTTGCTCCCTTTTCTCCATTTAAAACAGAAAGTGTAATTTCTGCGTTTTCTTCTGGTGTACCACCTTTCATATCTTCTTTCGTACAACGGGTAAAACCAAATTCCTCCGGCGTGATCACAGAAGTCCGGAACCATCCGTCCCGAATCTCACACACGGTTGTGGGAGCGCTCATGGAAATTTCATCCAGCCTGTCCTGCCCATATACCACCATGCCACGCCGGATTCCAAGGCTGATCAGTACCTGCGCCAATGGCTCTACAAGATACTCGTCATATACGCCAAGAGCCTCCAGGCAGTCTGCTGTACCGCATTGTGAAGATGCAGCACGATTTCCGTGTTTGGCAACCTTCATACCTCCGGCAGCGGCAACCAGCGCTGATGTTGTAGATATATTAAAGCTGTGTGCATTATCGCCGCCGGTTCCTACGATTTCAAAAATATCCATTCCGGTTTCCACCTGTGTAGCATGCGCTCTCATTGCCGCCGCACATCCGGCAATTTCATCAATCGTTTCCGCTCTTGTACTTTTTGTTGACAAAGCTGCAAGAAAGGCCGCATTCTGCGTAGCGGTTGTCTGACCGCTCATGATCTCATTCATAACAGCATAAGCCTCGTCATATGTAAGATCCTCTTTATTTACGAGCTTCACAATAGATTCTTTAATCATAAGCCGGCCTCCTTTATAAAATTTCCAAGTATTTGCTTTCCATTGGGTGTCATAATAGATTCCGGATGAAATTGTACTCCATAACCCGGATATTCTTTATGCTGAACAGCCATTACTTCTCCCTTTTCTGTAAGAGCAGTAATTTTCAGACAATGAGCAAGCGTATCCTTATCTGCTATAAGAGAATGATACCGGGCAACAGGAGCAGTCCGGGGACAGCCGGTAAATAACGGGCAATCCAGGTCAAAAGTTACATTCGACTGCTTCCCATGCATCTGCTCTTTTGCATACGTTATTTTTGAACCATATGCCGCACATATTGCCTGATGTCCAAGGCATACGCCAAGAATCGGGGTTCTCTTTCCCATTGTTTTTATAACATCTATAAGAACACCTGCATCTTCCGGTCTGCCGGGACCAGGTGACAGAATTATGCACTCCGGCATAAGTTGCCTGATTTCCTCTACCGTCATTTCATCATTACGGATCACTTTCAGATCTGTTCCTGTTTCGCCAATCATCTGATAGAGGTTGTAAGAAAAACTGTCATAATTATCAATAATCAATATCATGCCTTCACCTCCTGTGCAAGCTGCAGAGCTTTCAGAGAAGCTTTTGCCTTATTCAAACATTCTTCGTACTCTTTTTCAGGTATAGAATCTGCCACAATCCCTGCTCCGCTGCGAACAAACACTTTTCCGTTTTTCTTATAAACAATACGGATGGCTATGCAGGTATCCATATTTCCGGTAAAATCAATATAACCAACAGCGCCTCCGTAAATTCCCCGTCTATTATTTTCCAGCTGTCCAATAATCTGGCAGGCCCTGATCTTTGGCGCACCAGACAGCGTCCCGGCCGGTAATACTGCCTCAATGGCATCCAGCGCATCACATTCTGCCCTGATTTTTCCACTTACGGTAGAACCGATATGCATAACATGAGAGAATCTTTCTATGGAATGAAGTTTTTCTACCTTTACAGTACCAAACTGACTGATTTTCCCAAGATCATTTCTTCCGAGATCCACCAGCATATTATGTTCTGCCAGTTCTTTTTCATCTGCCAGTAATTCTTTTTCCAGATCTTTGTCTTCCTCCCCGTTTTTTCCTCTTGGACGGGTTCCTGCAAGAGGAAAGGTATATAGTGTGCCATTTTTCAGTTTTACAAGTGTTTCCGGAGAAGCTCCTGCAACTTCAACATCTGTTCCGGAAAAATAGAACATATACGGAGAAGGATTGATTGTTCTGAGAATACGATACGTATTCAGAAGGCTTCCTTCAAAAGGAACAGATAAACGGTTTGACAATACAATCTGAAAAATATTTCCTTCATGGATGTGTTCTTTTGCCCGTTCTACCATAGTGCAGAACTGTTCTTTACTGAACAGTTCAGTAACTTCACCCTGCAGCTTTCCACCTGTTTCCCTTGTCTTTTTGCCATTTCTGAGCAAATCGGCAAGCTGCCTCAGCTCCATAACTGCTTTGTGATATCCGGTCTCCACATCCACAAGAGACATATTGACAATAAGAATAATTTTTTGTCTGACATGATCAAATGCTATTACTTTATCAAACAGCATCAAATCCATATCCTGAAAATTTTCAGTATCTTCCACAGTACATTTTGCTGTCGGTTCACAGTATCCCATATAGTCGTAGGAAAAATATCCGACAAGACCTCCCGTAAAGGCTGGAAGGTATTCAAATCCGGGGCTTTTATACTCTGCAAGAATTTTTCTGAAATAATCGGAGGGATGTTCCGTTTTCAGTTTTATATCTCCGATTTTCATTTCCCCATGGGCGCAGGTAATTTCCAGCTTTGGATCAAAACCTAAAAATGTGTACCTCCCCCAGTTTTCATTTTCCCGCGCAGATTCCAGCATATAACAATGCATAGATACATTTTTCAAAATTTTTATTGCTTCCACAGGCGTTATAAAATCAGATAGAATCTCACAGCTGACCGGTATTACCTTGTATGCTCCATCTGAAGCAATTTCCCTTACATCTGCCAAAGTCGGTAAAATATTCATGATCTGTACCTCCACTTTAAAAATTCATTATGTTTTCAGCGCTGCAATCTGCCCAGAGCAGTCCGGGATTTATCTGATATTCCGGAAAATAAAAACGCCCCTGACAGAAATAAATCTCTGTCAAGGACGAATTACGTACATCAGTAAAAGTACGACACTATCCGCGGTGCCACCTTGAATTCACAGAATGACCTGTGCACTTAGCAGGATACCAACATATCCCCGGCAACTGACGTATGCCCACACGTTGCAGAATACTCTGGGAAAAGATCCCATTTGACTGCACCCTCAGCGGTCCATTTGACAATTTGTTTCTCATCCGGCTCTCAGCTTCCCGGACTCTCTGTAAAGGCATCATTGACGTTATCTCCGCTTCAACGGTTTAATATATTAAATTTCTTCACAGTACAACATTGCTGTTTCTGTCTGTCAAGATAATTTTTATATTTTTTCGGGAATTTTGTAGTAGTCTAAAACAAAAGATATTTTAACATCTTTTATCAGCCTTATATGACATTATAATTACTGCTTTCAGTTTAAATCCCTGGTCTCCACATGATAAACCGACAGGAATGCAAAAAGCAAAGAGAGTACCATAAGCCCAACAGGCAGAATGGCATTATCCGCAAACGAAAAGTCGCCGATATTGGCCTGTGTCAAAAAGATCAGCAAAAAAGAAGCTACAATTGTGGCTTTTGAGGACTTCATGACCATACCGATAAACAAAGAGATAAAACTCATGGTAATAACCACCGCGACTTTTAAAAGCAGCTGAATATAAAACTCTGTTCCTGCCATGTTATAATCTAGCGGAAACGAAGAAACCATGAATTGCGATCCAAACAAAATACAGCCATAAATGAACAGCTTCGTCAGCACCAGTGCCACAAAATTAAAAATCCACACCGCAAGCATTTGAGAAATAAGAATTTTCTGCCGTTTAATAGGATACAAAAACATAAGATTCATAGTTTTATTTTTGTAGGCGTTTACAATGTAGGCGGACAGCATGACCCCGGTAAATATCAGAAAAGCCATGCTTGTAAACAGCTCAATTGATGGAGAAACCGCACTGTTTCCCGGCGCCGCATCAGGAACACCCGTTTCAGGGTCATTGGCAATTCCCAGATAACAGAGAGCAAAAATAAACAGACAGATCAGAGCTGCCATGATCACTGCATTGCGAATATACTTTCCCACATTATTCTTTTTCCATTCCAGCCTGATAAGTTTAAACATGATCATTTCCCTCCCCGGTCAATTTCAAAAAGTAATCCTCCAACGTTTCTGCTTTCTTTCCGATACCCATAACCTCCACATCGTTCAGCGCCAATGTTTTTGTCAACTGCTGCGTAGATACTGAGTGATCATAAATTCGGATTTTTCCGTTGTCAAACACTTTAAAATTATGCAGTTTCAACATTTCAGCCAAAACATAAGCGGCTTTTTTTTCATCTGTAACAGAAATCTCCACATAATTAAGGTTCGTTTCCTCAATATCCTGCATACGGATTTCTTTCATCATTCTGCCATGATGAATAATTCCAACAGTATCCGCAATACTTTCCACTTCGGACAGTATGTGACTTGAAATCATAATTGTAATGCCGTATTCCGAACTCAGCATTTTCAGCAGATCGCGAATTTGTTTCATGCCTGCCGGGTCAAGTCCGTTTGTTGGCTCATCCAGGATAAGAAGCTCCGGTTTACACATAACAGCTCTTGCAATTCCAAGGCGTTCCTTCATACCAAGGGAATAATTTCTGACCGGCTGATCTGCTGCATCAGTCAGATTCAGCATTTGCATAGCATTTTCAACACTGCCGGTATTGTAATATCCCATATACTCACAATGAAGCTGCAAATTCTCCCGGCCGGTCATGTGATCGTAAAAGACAGGAAACTCAATGATACTCCCCATTCTTTTTAAAACATCATAAGATTTTGGTGTCAGCCTTTCCCCGAACAACTCAATCGTACCGCTGGCAGGTTTCCAAAGGTTTGTAATCATTTTCATTACCGTAGTTTTTCCTGCTCCGTTCGGGCCAAGAAATCCGTAGATTTCCCCTTTACGAATATGAATATCAACATCTGTGACCAGCATTTTGCTGCCGATCTTTTTAGAAAGCCTGTTTGTTTGTAAAATAAATGGCATTGTCCAGCCCTCCTTTCCATTAACATTATAGATTGTTCAGTTTTCAAAACTCTTGAATAAATCTTACGAATTTCTTTCCTGAAAAAATGGCCCGTATTTTTAACAGGCCATTTTCTTTAATGTGATGGTAAATACTGTTCTCTGATATGGCTG
>ENA-ORSR01001623-ORSR01001623.1-human-gut-metagenome-genome-assembly--contig:-NODE-1623-length-15124-cov-2.779813_pt1 | contig 15124 bp, 14 predicted proteins | sample MGYA00241901_ERZ509166 | MGnify/ENA primary metagenome ERZ509166 (study PRJEB26280, sample SAMEA2338860) | human gut metagenome | biome: human gut; feature: human-associated habitat; material: faeces... | reverse complement strand
GCATGCGGCATGTAATCTTATGCCGGTCATTGCTGCAAACAGGATCGGGACAGAATCAGAAAATGAACTGAAACGAATTGAAGAACTGACGGAAGTATTACGCAACAAGAGACAAAGAATATGGATGGATGAATATAAGCCATTTGGATATGAAATTTTAGATATTCGTTTTGCGGGTGTTGCAGTTAGAGCGAAGTCGGCAGCCAATAGATTAACTCAATACATTAGAGGAGAAATCGATTGTATTCCAGAAGTTGAGGAAAAAATATTGCCATATAAAACAACTGAAATGTTGGAAAAAGAATTACTGCATGGATATTATATGTGGGAGAAAATTATCTCAGCTGGAAATATTGACGGAGTTTAATGCACATCTGCAGATAAAGGATAAATCGTTCCATTTCCTCATAGAGATCATCATTTTTTTCAAAAGCTCCTGTACGGTCTTTCCATCTTCGAGAAAGCAGGTACGAAAACCGTCTGCCCGGATTTCACCGTTTTTGCACTTTACAGTCAAAAGCCCGGGAGCGTATGTGATATCACAATCGCTGTAATTAGACTGCAGACGCTGATAAATAGAATTCAGGTGATTCATATAGTGTGCCCTCCTTTGTTAGGTTGTTTGTTTTTGTATTGTATCATATTGCAACAAAAAAGTGGAGAAGTGGATATAAAATTGGCAAAAATGACGGAGAAATAGTTGCTGTTGTCCAGTCCATAAAAAGCGTGTTAAAATAAACTGGTTAGAAATATTTTAGATGATAAAGGAGCTTGTATGAGGCGTAATGTAGATTTAAATGAGATTTCAGATGGAAAATTATATACTTCCAACGACATGGTAAAAGCGGACTGTTATGATTGCCAGGGCTGTTCGGCATGCTGTCGGGGAATGGGGAAATCCATTATTCTGGATCCCATCGATCTGTTTCATTTGAAACAGGCAACCGGGAAGGACTTTGCCGGTCTTCTGAATCAGGAGATCGAGTTAAATGTAGTAGATGGTATGATCCTTCCAAATTTAAAAATGGATCCTAAGACGGATGCCTGTCCGTTTCTGGATGAGAACGAAAGATGTGGGATTCATGCGTTTCGGTCGGGAATCTGCCGACTGTTTCCTCTTGGAAGGCTGTATGAAGAAGAGGGATTTCGATATTTTCTTCTGACAAAAGAATGTAGAAAAGAGAACCGCGGAAAAGTGAAAGTGAAAAAATGGCTTGGAATTCCGAACTTGAAATCCTACGAAAAATATATTTCAGATTGGCATCAGTTTTTGTTAACCTGTGAAGAAGCAATGATAGAACTGGAAAAAGAGAATATCCAGATCCTTACGACGTATATCCTTCGGTTGTTTTATCAGACTCCATATGAGGCGGCAGATGACCAGGCGTTCTATCAGGAGTTTTATGAGAGAAGAGAGCAAGTGCGAAAGAAGCTTGGAATTTAGAAAGAGAGGATATCTGGCAGTGGAAGCGGAAAAACTACAGATTTTAAAAACATATTTTGGATACGATTCATTTCGTCCGGGACAGGAGGAGATCATCGATCAGATTTTGGCGGGAAGAGATGCGCTTGCCATTATGCCGACCGGGGCAGGAAAATCTCTTTGCTATCAGGTGCCGGCGCTGATGCTTTCGGGAATCACCATTGTAATCTCACCGTTAATTTCTCTGATGATGGATCAGGTAAAAGCATTGAACGAAGCAGGGATCCATGCAGCGTATATCAATAGTTCGCTGACAGAAAACCAGGTTGCAAAGGCTTTGGAGTTTGCAAAAGCGGGACGATACAAAATCGTCTATGTGGCGCCGGAGCGTCTGGAGACTCCCCGTTTTCTTGATTTTGCCTGTCATGCCGAAATTTCTATGGTGACTGTAGATGAGGCTCACTGCATTTCCCAGTGGGGACAGGATTTCAGACCGAGTTATGTGCGGATTGTTTCATTTATCCGCCAGCTTCCTGTCCGTCCGATCGTGACAGCCTTTACTGCCACGGCAACAAAGCGTGTACAGACAGACATCCGGGAAGTACTGAAGCTGCAGAATCCTTATGTGGCAGTGACAGGATTTGACCGGGAGAATCTGTATTTTGAGGTGCAGAGAACAAAAGAGAAAAAAGAAAGAATCCGGGAGTATCTGGAAAAACATTCGGATGAAAGCGGAATTATTTACTGTGCCACAAGAAAGAATGTGGATGAACTTTACCTGTTTCTGGAAAGTGCGGGATTTTCCGTGGGCAGATATCATGCGGGAATGGGCAATGAAGCAAGAAAGAGCAGTCAGGAGGATTTTATTTACGATCGGATCCAGGTGATGATCGCAACCAATGCGTTTGGAATGGGGATCGATAAGTCCAATGTCCGGTATGTCCTGCATTACAATATGCCCCAAAGTCTGGAAAATTATTATCAGGAAGCGGGAAGAGCCGGACGGGATTCGGAGCCGGCAGAATGCATCATTTACTATTCGCCTCAGGACGTCGTTATCAATCAGTTTCTGCTGGAAAGCAAGGAAAACTATGGAGAATACACACCGGAAGAGATGCAGAATATCCAGGTGCAGGATCGGGAGCGGCTTCAGAAGATGACAACCTACTGTACGACCACGGGATGCCTGCGCAATTATATTCTCGGCTATTTTGGGGAACAGGCAAAAGAGCCCTGTGGAAACTGCTCCAACTGTCTGGAGGAACTGGAAGAGATGGACGCAACAGAAGCGGCAGCAGATGTGATTGAATGCGTCCGTGAGTCCGGGCAGAGATTCGGGGTGAACATGATCGCAGGCACGCTGCTTGGCGAAAATACTGCAAAAATCCGGAATTACCGGATGAACGACAATCTTTGTTATGGAAAACAAAGCAAAATCGGACAGGAACGCATCAAAGAGATCATTCAGGCGATGCTGGAGCGAGGCTATCTGTGCCAGACAAAAGATAAATACGCATTACTGAAGCTCACAGATACATCAGAACAATTGCTTCAAGGGACGGATCCGTTTGTGATCGCATACAGAAAAGCGGAAGTACAGAAAACATCTGCAAGGCGAGGTGTGAAAGGACTGGGAGACCTGAGTGAAAAAGCACAGCATCTGTTTGAAGAACTCCGAAAGCTGCGCAGCGAACTGGCAAAAGAAAAATCCATTCCGCCGTATATGGTGGCATCTGATAAGACGCTTCATGATATGTGCGTGAAAATCCCTCTCACAAAAGAAGAAATGCTGACGGTCAACGGGATGGGCGCCAGAAAACTGGAACAGTATGGGGAGGCATTTTTATACTGCATTCGTGATATTACGAATGGAGATAAGGCGGCATACAAAGCAGAGGAGACGAACTATGATGCTTCAGAGATTCCGCTGACAGAGAGGGCAAAAAAGGGAAGAAAAGAGGAATTTCATCTGACAGAGGAAATGGAACAGCAGATCGATTTTGTCACGGAGACGACAATCAGCGAATTCGTGGCATCCATCAACGGACTGCGGGATGAAAAGACGATGAAGCGTCTGACGATCAAATCCATCACCGAAGAGCTTCTGGCAGAAGGGTATCTGGAGCAGAAGTTCTGGAACGGATACAGCAGAACCTTTCTGACAGAAAAAGGAGAAGCGCTCGGCATCCGGGCAGAAGAGAGGGAAAGTCAGAACGGAAATCTGTACGATGTCTTTTTATACGGGGAAAAAGCTCAGCGGTATGTGGTAGAGTTATTAAAAAGAAACACTACAGCGGACTGATCCCGGCAAATCCGTTCCAGATACAGGACAGTGTAAATAAAATTCCAAAAATGGAAGTAAAATATAAAAATAACAGTTTCCCAGTATTGTGAGACTCACTGCTGCAGATGCCAGGAATGGAGCGGTATTTTCGAAGCAGGAGCACAATTCCAAGGATGACGAGCAGATTGGTGATCACATTGTACAGGATATTTCCACTGTTTTGCGGCATCAGTCCGGCAAGCCAGGGCAGCATATCTCCCAGGATCAGGTTGTTTGAAATATGCAGAAGGAGACTGTACCAGATGGAATATTCCATGGCGATATATCCAAGGATCAGTCCGGCAGCCAGTGCGAATGGAATCTGTGCGAAGTTTCCATGCATCAGAGCAAAGGCAAGTGAGGAGGCCAAAAGTGCGAACCACTTGCCGAAAGGCTCCAATGTCTTTAAAACAGCACCGCGGAAAATGAATTCCTCGATCAGCGGAGCAGCAAATCCGGAGTAGAGAAGCATAGAGATCGTAACAGAGCCTCCCGTAGCAGCTTCCAGAGAACGCGCAAATGTAAAACCGAAGTGCTGTGCTCCCATTTCCATAAGCACATAAAGAACGGAAGAAGCGTTCTGCGCGATCATGAAAATTCCAAAAAAGCCAAGAAATTTTCCCGGGCTCATATGGGAATGTACCGGAAAAATCTGCGTACGGAAAAAAGAAGGTCTGCGCCATATGACAAAGATTCCGAGACAGAGAAAACCGGAGATCAGATACCAGACAGCTCCGTCATTAAAATTTTCATCAGCCGGAAACAGCCGATACATGGTCATCATAATAAAAATCGTGAGTTGGCTGAACAAAATCTTATAAAGAAAAATCATGCCGTTTGTCTTATTGAATTCACGTCGAATCCATTGTTTTTGAAATCTATCCATACATACCATCCTGTTAAATAAAATTACTTGTTCTTTATCATATCATGAATTTTTTCTTCAGACAGTAAGTTCACAAAAAGTTCTTTTGATTTTTTACAAAATTCTACTTGAAAATAATTATCAATTATGATAGCATCTCTATGTTAGTTAAAACTATCTTGAAATAGACAATAGAAACTTTCAGAGGAAATGGGAAAGGAAGGGAATATGAAAAAGAATCCATTGAAAATGTTATGGTTGGCAGCAGCGTTTTTATGTCTTGGAATCGGAGCAGTGGGAGTGATCCTGCCGATTTTGCCGACAACTCCATTCTTGCTGGTGGCATCTTTTTGTTTTGCAAGAGGATCAGAAAGATTTCACAAGTGGTTTATGGGAACCAGGATTTATAAAAATCATCTGGACAGCTTTGTAAAGGAGCGTGCCATGACATTAAAGACAAAGCTGTGTATTCTGCTTCCGGCATCCGCAATGCTGATGTGTGCATTTTTTATGATGAGCAATCTGCCGGGGCGTATTTTTATTCTTCTGTTGATTCTTTTTAAATATGTATATTTCTTTACAAAAATTAAGACGATCAGAATTGAGGCGGCTTAAATGAAAGACATAAAAAAGAGTCAGCAAGTGGAGGATAAACGGGAAAAAGAAAAGCAGATCGTGGATCTAATGATCCACCTTTATTGCCGGAAAAAACATAAAACTGTGGAAAAACACAAGGAACTGTGCGACGAGTGTGAAAAACTCAGAGACTATGCCGCAATGCGTGTGGATAAATGTCCGTTTATGGAGACAAAGACATTCTGCAGTAATTGCAGAGTACATTGTTACAAGCTGCAGATGAGAGAAGAAATTCGAAATGTGATGCGGTTTGCCGGACCGAGAATGTTATTTTATCATCCAATCATGGCAATCCGGCACGTGATCACTTCTGCAAAAGAAAAAAAGAGAATGGGAAGGAAAGAAACATATGATTAAGACGAGACTACTCAAGCTGTTGAAGGGCTCGGGAAAATATATCGGAGCTAATATTTTCTGGCAGTGGATCGCACTGCTGTTTCAGATCGCAGCAGTGTTTGCGGCAGGAAATATGATCCAGCAGCTGTTTGAAAAAACATTGGATCAGCAGGTGATGCTGCAAACGGCAGGAATTGTGATCCTGGCAATCTGTGCGCGTTTTCTGTGCGAAAAAGGAGCTGCATATGCCTCTTATCGGGCAAGTGCGGATGTAAAGACGGTTTTAAGAAAGCAGATTTATGAGAAGCTGCTGCGTTTGGGAGCGGCCTATAAAGAAAAGGTATCTACTTCCGAGGTGGTTCAGGTGTCTGCGGAAGGAGTCGAGCAGCTGGAGATTTATTATGGGAGATATCTTCCGCAGCTGTTCTACAGTCTGCTTGCACCGATCACATTGTTTGCGGTATTGTCACCGATCAGCATCAAGGCATGTATTGTGCTTCTTGTATGTGTACCGCTGATTCCGATGTCGATCGTGGCAGTACAGAAATTCGCAAAGAAACTGCTGAGCAAATACTGGGGAATCTATACAGAACTTGGTGACAGTTTCTTAGAGAACCTGCAGGGACTGACAACCTTAAAGATTTATCAGGCAGATGAGCAGAAAGCCAAAGAAATGGACGAGGAATCAGAGCGGTTCCGCAAGATCACGATGAAAGTACTCACCATGCAGCTGAATTCTGTCAGTGTGATGGATATTGTAGCATATGGCGGAGCAGCAATTGGAATGATTGTGACTGTCAAAGAGTATCTGGCAGGAAATGTGTCACTGGCAGGGGCATTTACGATTATTTTGCTTGCATCCGAATTTTTCATTCCACTGCGTCTGTTGGGTTCTTTCTTCCACATTGCCATGAACGGAATGTCGGCAAGTGACAAGATTTTTAAGATTCTGGATATGGAAGAGCCAAAACGGGGAGAGCACGAGATTGAGGGCGAACAGATGGACGTCACACTGCAGCATGTGGAATTTTCCTATGAGCCGGAGCGAAAGGTATTACGGGATATTTCGCTGACCATACCATCCGGAAAATTTGTCTCTCTGGTGGGTCTGTCCGGTTGTGGAAAAAGTACCATTGCGGCACTTTTGACAGGGAAGAATCGTACATTTTCGGGACAGATCCAGATCAATCATGTGCCGATTCAGGAGATTAAAGAGTCCAGTCTGATGGATAAGATCACCTTGGTGAGACATAACAGTTATCTGTTCAAGGGAACGGTAGAAGAAAACCTGAAAATGGCGGATCCATCTGTGTCGAGAGAGCAGATGGAAGCAGCGCTCAGGCAGGTCAATCTGTATGAATTTCTTCAGATGCAAAATGGTCTGGACACGATGCTGGAAGAACAGGGAAGTAATTTTTCCGGCGGACAAAGACAGCGTCTTGCTATTGCAAGAGCACTTATTCATAAGCCAAGTTTGTTGATTCTTGATGAACCAGTAAACGGAATGGATCCGGTTGGAATACGGGATATGCGGGATTTGTTTAGGAGACTTTCAAAGGATGGAATTACCATTTTGATGTCGAGTCATTTCTTATCGGAAGTGGAGTTGGTTGCAGATGACATAGGTTTTCTGGTGGATGGAACAATTGTACGAGAGATTCAGTCGCAGGATATATCAAAACAGAATGCCGGAGGACTGGAAGAATATTTTATGAAAGTGATTAAAGGAGATTGAGCATATGAAAACAGGTAGATTAGTTTCTCTGGAAGTGAAAAGAAACAGCGTACGACCATATCAGATTGCTGTGGCAATCAGTACCTTTATCATGCTAGGTTTCATATATTTAATGGCAGCAATTCCAAGAATGGATTCGGAGGGCGGTGATGTGGAATTGTTTAGTTCCTATAATTTTATAATAGGCTTGACACTGGTAGTGATAATGGGAATCTTTTCTGTAATCTCGGCAACCATGGCATCGAAGTTTATTGTAGATGAATACTGTGGGAGAAAAGCAATGTTACTATTCTCATATCCGATCAGTCGAAGAAAAATAATGGGGACTAAAATACTATTAGTATTTTTATTTACATTCGTTTCAATGCTGATAAGTGGGGCAGCGGTTATTACTCTTTTTATGATAACGGAAAGTCTGATTCTGATTAGCAAAGATAGCGTAAGTTTAGGACTTATATTAACAAGCATTATATATTTATTCTGCTATGCGCTGATTGCTGCATTTTGCGGCATTGTTTCAAGCTGGTTTGGCTTCAGACAGCAGTCTGTTACTGCAACCATAGTTGCTTCGTGCATTATTGTAATAGCGGTCTGCCAGATAGCTGCCATGACATTTTTTAACGGAGTAGTGATGATATTGCTTTTGGCAGGGATGGGAGTCGTTACATTTTTGAGCGTCAAAAACATGTTAAATCGTGCAGAAAGGATGGAGATTTAATATAGCGTATCATATTCTTTTGCGCTTTAGTAAGGCAGAAGAATATATACATACAAAGGGTGTTACAAGTAATTGTGCATTCAAATTATAAAGGGAAGGGGTGTGGACTATGAAAAACATTACAGTTCGTCGTGCTGTTAAGGTTGATGCAACAGCATGGTGGATCATCTTCTAAGACGATCCAGTAAACCAATAGCACCATAAGACAAACTGGGTTTTCAGTTTGTCTTTGGTGCTATATCAAAAATCTGCAAAAGGAGAAGAATCGTAATTATGGATACATTATATAATAGACCAAGAATTAAACCAATTTACCCATTATACAGGTTAAACAGTCATGAATTTAGGATTGGTGCACAACTTGGTATTACGGCAGAATTTGGAGATCCAGAGGGACAGTTATGGGAATTGGCGTCAAGACTTGATGGCAGACCAGTTATGGAAGTTGTAGAAGAAGTAAGAGAAGTATTTCCGGAGCTGACCGTAAAAGATGTAATAGAGGGTATAACGCTTTTGGATAATGAGGGATTTGTAGAGGAAGCTTTAGAGGAAGAAGCAAATGTGCCTATTCGATACATGCCAAATGTGAGTTACTTTAGTAGGTATATAGATAGTCATGGAAATAGGTACACCCCTCAAAGAAAAATCAGTGAAACGACAATTCTATTACTGGGATTAGGCGGAGGCGGCTCAAATATCCTTACAATGCTTGCCGGACTTGGTCCAAAGAAAATTATAATTGTGGATTACGATAACGTAGAAGAAGGCAATTTGGGAAGGCAGCTTTTATATAAGGAATCAGATATAGGCACACCTAAGGCAGAAGCGGCAGCACGGGCAATTTCTGCAATGAATAAGGATATTGTGATCGAAGCGCATAATAAAAAAATAGAGAAGCCAGAAGATGTACTGAAAGTAATAGATGGGGTAGATTTAGTGATATGTGCGATAGATGAGCCTCCGTTTGTTGCACAACAAATTGTAAATGAAGCCATTGTAAGAGCTAATGTGCCTTGCGTGTTTGGAGCATCACAGGTCAGCAGGGGAAGGGTATTCACGGTTATTCCAGGCGTGACAGGATGCTTTGATTGTTTAAATCTTCATTACAGTATGAATGATCCGCAGTTTGTGGAGCAATTTGTGGCATTTAGAAAAATAGATTTTGCACCTCCGACAATAGCTTATGCCCCGGCAATTTTTCAGCTTACAGCGGCAATCGTTGATGAAGCAGTGCGTGTAATAACAGGATATGCACAACCTCGTAGTCTGGGAACGCAATATGAGATCAACTTTGAAGATGGCTCTTCATTCAGACATCCTTCATGGAAACGCTATGCAGAAGAGTGTCCGACGTGCGGAGCTGGAAAAAAGGAGAGTTGGGAAATATTTCAATATTATGAAAACAGGAAGTAGCATGCAGAGTATACGATGGAAGAAAAGATGACGTTAAAAACAATCTTATATAGAAAATTAAAAAATGGAAGTTATGTAATTATAGCTGCCGATTCTGAGCCGCTGGTAGTGGAAGAAGAATTTGTAATGTCCATAAGTCAGAATAATAACGTATTGGAAGAATGTGATGAAGAAGTCATTTCTATATTTCGAGAAAGCGGCTTTTGTGCTGATACAGTATCGAGTGCGTCTATTTCAGAGGAATCGAAAGGAGTAAAGTGGAATGTGTTACGATATGGAATATTTATAATATCAATCATAGCATTGGTTGGCGTGTTGATAACCATTCCCTTTTTCGGGATTCCATTCGGAAACAAAATAATACCTACTAATACCCCGATATGGGTATCGGTAATATTTATGATAGTTTTTTCGATTCTTACTACAACACTTCATGAAATGATGCATATGTTCTATGCAAAAACATGGAAAAAGCAAAAAGGCGGAGTAAATATAATGTTAAAACGGTCTGTGGCTACAGTTTCCATGACACACATATGGGTTTGGTCATTTTGGGGAAGATTGGCTGCCGTGTCAGCAGGAATAATATCTGATTTGTTTATACTATGTATTTGTTCAATTTTGGGATTGCGTAATGATTGTTGGATTATTTCAGCAGCAGCGTCAATCCTTTGGGTAAGAATATTGTGGCAGTTTCGTTTTCATAGAAAGACGGATGGGCGTTTGATACTTATGCTTCTGTTAGATAATCCTGTGATTGCACTGGGAAATGAGAACAATACTGACTTTTCTAATAAAAAGGATGTTTTGATATGGAAAGTGTTTCAGATGATTGGAATGATTGTTGAGATAGTAGTATATGTTTGTTGGGGTATCCCATTTATATTGAGCATTTACTCTAAGCTGTTTGTTTGATTTTAGGAAGCGAGGTAATTGATGAAAGAAAATAATTTAATTATTGATTCAATAAGTAAAACATATAAAAAAGGGAAGGTAAAAGCCAATGATAATATTTCATTAGAACTGTATCCCTCTGAAATCACTGCACTTATCGGACATAATGGTGCGGGGAAAACAACTCTGCTGAATCAGATTATAGGTAATGTCAAACCTGACAGTGGGGATATTACTTATAAGGGAATATCATTGGTAAAAAATACAAAAGTAGCCAGAGAACTGGTATCAATGATGCCTCAGTTTCATGCTCCGCTTGAAGGAGTAACATTAAGGCAGTCCATAGAATCTATTTTAAGAATCAAAGGAGTATCTGAAAAACAGGTGCATTTATGCACAAAACAGGTGTTAAAGGATTTGGACATTGAGCAGTGGGCTGACCAGGCAGGAAATAAATTATCCGGTGGTTTACAGAGATTAACCTCTTTTGCGATGGCAGTAGCATACCCGTCAGACATAATTTTGCTTGATGAGCCCACAAATGATGTTGATCCAATACGCCGCAAGCTGATATGGCAGTATATGAGAAAACTGGCAAAAGAGGGACATATGATTTTTGTTGTCACCCATAATCTGCTTGAAGTTGAACAGTATACAGACAGATATATTTTGTTGAACAAAGGCCGTATAATCCGTAATGTTTCTACGGCTGTTATTAGTAATGATTTCGTTTCAAATGTGATGATAGTATCTCTGCATGATACGGACGAATTGCATGAACTACCGGAAGTAGAAACTAGTGAATACAAAGAAGATGAAATGCAGTTGGTTCTTACATTATCTGAAAATCAGGTTCCAAGTGCTGTTAATTGGCTTATGGAGCTTATAAGACAGGGAAAAGTTTTGAATTATAAGTTTACATCTGCAACATTGGATATGCAATATGGAGGTATGATAGATGAAGAATAAAGAAGGCTTATCAAAATTGCAGGCATCTTATTTGACAAAACTTAAAGGAGTGATATTTTGGAGCCTGATAAGACACAAATATTTGGTGCCGGTATTCAGTGTGGCACAGGCTGCATTTGCGGTTGCAATAATATGTGGAATGGCACTATTTCTTCCACAGCTTGATGATATATCGGTTGTTTATTTATCGTCTGGGGCATTAACTTTAGGCATGATTGCGGTCGGCTGTGTTTTAGCTCCCCAGATTGTAAGTGAGGCAAAACAGAATGGGATATTTGAATATCAAAGAACACTTCCGGTTTCAAGAAGCATTATTTTGTTAGCAGATATTATCATTTGGGGAATTGCATCACTTCCAGGCGTGATTATGGGATGTATTGCTTCCGTACTGCGTTTTGATATAAATCTAAATATAACGGGACAAAGTTGCCTAATTATACTGCTTACACAATTTACAATGATTTGTATCGGATTTTGTATTGCTTACTGGCTCCCACCTAATGCAATGGCATTGGCAACACAGGTGATTATGATAGGTGGACTGCTTTTTTCGCCGATAACATATCCGGCGGAAAGACTTCCGGAATGGTCTATGTACATTTATAATGTGCTCCCGTTTGTTCCTATAAGTAATTTAATAAGATCTGCGTTATTTTTGACAAAACCTATTATTCTGTCAGATTTGATAGTAGTAGTTTTATGGGCTGTCGTTGCATTTATTCTTTCACTTTGTGCCTTGTCAAAAAAGAACTGATGATGAGCTTTTAGCAGAAATGATACAATAATGATTTTATAAGTCAATGGATAAGTAAATTATATATTACTGGGTTCATTGGCTTATTTATATTAGAGAAAATGGGGGAAATTTATGTTATATACACAGGAAGATAATACATTGGTTGAAGAAATAAGAAAAATGGGAAAAGGAAATAGAGTTTGGGTAGAAATATTGAAATTTCTGGCTGTCTCTGTATCCGCAAATCTGATAATGGTATTCGTGGGTGAGATAATAAAAAAGGTGTTCTTACAGGAGGCGTTGATTAGCGAAGATATATCCATGCTCATCCAATTATATGAAAGTGTTCTGGGAATCGGATTGGTTATATTGTACTGTTATGGCATTGAAAAAAGATCTATTATGAGTATGGGGTTAATAAAAAAACATATTTGCAAGCAGTATATAAAAGGTGTGTGTGTAGGTGCCTTGCTGATATCAGCCATAGTAATGATAGGAGTTCTTTTCAATATTTTTATTTTTGATGTGCGCAACGTAAATGTAGACATAAAAATTATGTTCTTATTTTTGGGCGGATTTTTATTGCAGGGATTTTATGAAGAGGTGGTATTTCGTGGTTTTTTTATGATTTCTATAATCAGAAAAAACACTATCTTTGTAGCCGTAATGGTTAATTCTCTTCTTTTTGGATTAACACATGTATTAAATAACGGATTTCAGGTACTCGCTTTGCTTAATTTAATATTATTTGGAATATTTGAGTCGATTTATTTGTTGAAAACTGGAAACATTTGGGGAGTCAGTGCTATACATAGTATGTGGAATTTTATACAGGGAGCTATTTATGGTTTTAACGTATCAGGAATGCCACAATCACAAAGCTTATTTACATTTAAAATCAATAATTGTGAAATACTTAATGGAGGAACATTTGGATTGGAAGGAAGTTTACTGACAACCATAGTATTAGTAAGCGCAATTAATATGGTTGTGTTATATAAAAAGAAATTGATTTTAGAATATAAGAATTAATAATATGATAAGAAAAACAAGTTTTGATTAAATAGAAAATAGGAATATAAAAATATATGCAAGTATATTAGTGAAAGGTATGTAAGAAGGTTTTAATAAAAGAAGGTAAAATCTATAATATGGGTCTGAAGAGAGTGTGCTGTGTTTGCCCGCCAGTAAGAGACGATTAAGGAGTGATTATCTCTCCCCTCGATCTTTGCTATATCTGTGTGGTTGGTCTACCTCTCGATCCCTTGCTTTTTATGGCAAATATATTGCAGAGTTTGAGGATATCCCGGAATCCTTGAAGGACAAACGATGTATGGAGGTAGATCGAACACCTGCAGAAAATCTTGCATATCAGGTTGGGTGGATCACATTAGTATTGAAATGGGAAAATGATGAACAGGCTGGACTTCCAGTGAAAACACCATCGGATGGTTTTAAGTGGAATCAATTGGGGGAATTGTATCAGTGGTTTACCGATACCTATGTACATTTATCTCTAAAAGAACTAATGGGCATGCTGGATGATAATATACAGAGAATTTTTACAATGATTGATTCTATGACGGAAGAGGAGCTATTTTTACCACATAAAAGAAAGTGGGCAGATGAAGCTACCAAAACAGCAGTATGGGAAGTTTATAAGTTTATTCATGTAAATACAGTAGCCCCCTTTGGAACATTTCGGACAAAGATTAGGAAGTGGAAGAAGCTTTTACTTTGACACACAGATAGAGTTTTAGAAAATATCGTGCTTTTTTGTGCAAAAGAAAATAAATATATAATGCTATTTGGAGTGCATATTCAGTTTCAGGATATGCACTTTTTTAATAAAATAAAAGAGACAAACATTATTCAGATTCAAAGGCATCGTGATTTTAACTCAGGAGATGTTGTGCAAAAATGTAGAATGCGTTATAATAAATATAGAATTTGAGGTTATATGAACCAAGGATAATATCTAATTATCCGTGTTATCTAATCACAAAAGAGGTTTAAATCAAAAATGAGTTGGAGTAAGTTTAAAAATATAGATTATTATAAATATCGGAGCATGTTTGTGGATAGGGAAGAAATCATAAACTTGTTTAAAAATGAATATAAAGAATTAAAACTTAATCCGGAATACTTTAAAGTGATTGGTATATATGGAATAGGTGGCATTGGTAAAAGTTATTTAATAGAAAAACTGCTCGAAATACCGAAAAACGACGATTTTGACTCAGAGATAATAACTGTAAATATGGATATAATGCATAGTGCAGATATTTTTGATAATTTAGTTAAAGTCCGAAAGCAAATTGAAGTAAGTTGCCTCTATTTTGATTATTCATTAATCTTATTATGGGATATTTACAAAATAGAAAAGCTTGACGAAGACTTTATGAGAAAAATCAAAGGAAATTTCTTAGACGTACTTAATATGGCAGATTCAGGATTATCTGCCATTTACCCCACTGTTGGCTTTGAAAATATTTTGAGTCTTTTTAGGAATAATGTTTTGCCAAAATTGCAGCAACATTTTATGAAGCCTTCGATATTTGAGGAAATAAATACCCGTTTCCAAAAGAGTCCACAACAACTATATGAGTTCATGCCGCATCTTTTGGGGTTGGATTTGGCTAATTTGGCAAAAAAACATAGGCTTATTGCTTTTTTTGATTCATATGAATGTTATCTTGTAGATCATGATGATTGGCTTAAAGAATTAATTGGCTCAATAGAACATGGTTTATTTTTAGTTGCAAGTCGTGAGAAACTTGAATGGTCGGATGATGAAAACGAGTTATATCCATATAAGCTTCAAGAATTACCAACTACTCAAGCTGAACTTGTTCTTAAAGCGAGTTTATCACCGTCTCACTATAATTTGATTGATACAATTATAAATAAAACACAGTGTGTTCCAATATTCATTGAATTAGCAATTAATATATATAAAAATATTTCTATGGATAATCCAGAAGAGATAACTTCTGAATTTTGGATGATAGAAGAAAAAAGTGATTTTATTAAGCGCTTCTTTTCGAAGTCTGATGCAGCTGATTGGAGTACTGAT
>ENA-ORSR01001621-ORSR01001621.1-human-gut-metagenome-genome-assembly--contig:-NODE-1621-length-15132-cov-5.688864_pt1 | contig 15132 bp, 19 predicted proteins | sample MGYA00241901_ERZ509166 | MGnify/ENA primary metagenome ERZ509166 (study PRJEB26280, sample SAMEA2338860) | human gut metagenome | biome: human gut; feature: human-associated habitat; material: faeces... | reverse complement strand
GGTGGCGGCGGGAATTTTCTTGTTCGTCATAGGTCAATTCCTTTCTCTTTCGTATTCATGTTCTTCCAGATCGGCGATGCGGTGGTTTGCCACTTTCAGCTGCTCCTCGATCACCGGCACCCGCTGGGCGAAGTTGTTGTGCAGCCGCACCTCCCGGGTCAGCTCCTCCAGCTTGGTCTCGGTCACGGCCTGCGTCTTGCCGTTGGCGATCAGCACACCGATCAGCGTCACGCCGCCGGTGATCACAGCGGCCAGAATCGTCTCCATCGTTTTCACCCCCTGACCTGCCCCAGCCCGGCCCGCTGGATGATGCCCGCGTAGTCCTTGTAGGCCACGCTGAGGTCAGCGCCCTTGGCAATGCCGGGGATCTTGCCGCTGCTGGTGTACTGCCACATCCCGAAGGCCCAGCCGGGGGCGGGCTTCTGACTGCGGTAGGCCGCCAGCCACACGTCGTAGGGCTTGAGGGCCGCGCCGCCCATGTAAAGGTTGTCCTGCCCGAAGTACAGGCCGGTGTACAGCATGGCGTACACGCCCCAGCTTTCCACCACGCTCAGGCAGTGGGCAACGATGTCGGTGAGTGCGGACTTGCTCAGAGCCGCCTGCAGCTTGTCCTCGATGTCCACGGCCACCGGGAGCTGGAAGGCTCTGCCGCCCAGCGCCTGCTTGAACAGGGCCAGTTCCTTGTCGGCCTGTGCCTTGGTGGTGGCCTTGAAGTAGCCATACACGCCCACCGGGATGCCCAGGCGCTGGCACTCGGCGTAGTTACGGGCAAAGAAGGGGTCGATGTAGGGCTTGCTGGGTTTGCCCTCTTTGCTGTTGCCCATGGCCCGGATCATCACGCCGGAGACAAGGCCGCTTGCCTTGACCTTGTCCCAGTCAATGCTGCCCTGCCATTTGCTCACGTCAAGAATTGTTCTGGGCATTCTCTTTTTCCTCCTGTTCCTTCAGGTACTGTTCCACCTGCGCCCGCAGCTTTGTGGGCACGGCTTCCAGCTTTTTCACGCCTTTGCGAACCAGTTCACCATAAATAGGAACCATCACATTCATTCGGTTTCACTCCCTTCCGCCTGCTCGTACAGACTGCACAGCGCCAGCTGCAGGTCGGTCATGGAACTTTCCTGCATGGCCAGTTGCTCTTTCAGCTGGGCGTTCTCGGCTTCCAGGTCAGCCACCCTCTGGGGCAATGCTTCCTGCTCAGCTTTCTTACGGTCAGCTTCGACTTTGGCATCTTCAGCGGCCTTTTTATCAGCTTCCCGCTGGGCCAGCTCTTCGGCGGTGTAGCGGATGTACCGCATCACCGGCACTTCCTCATCCCAGGCGGGCTGAGGGTCAACACCGGGCACATCGATGACCTTCACCATGTCCCGGCCAATCTCTTTACCATCCCGGTAGTAGATGGCGAGAGAGCCGTCCGGCAGCTTTGCGGTCTCTCTGTGCCACTGCGGAGCTGTGCCCTCTACGGCATCATGGTGAATGATCTGGACATCTTCCACCAGATAGCCCGCTTCCAGATCCGGCTCAGTGGTCAGCACAACGCCAGTCTCGTCAATAATTTTCATGTGCGCTCCTTTCATGCGGCATCATCCACCCGCACCCAGATGTACAGGGCATAGTAAGGGTTCAGGATGCTCATTGCCTGCCCGCTGCCGGTGCTGCCGATGCTCACGGTATGAGTGTGAGCGCCAGCGTCCCCGATGCTCACAGAGTGGCTGTGCCCGCCTGCGCTGTTCGTGCTGAAGCTGTGGGTGTGGGAACCGGCGGAATCGGTGGAGACATCCTTTGTATTGCTGTTAGAGTGGGTGTTTTTTGCATAAAAATTCGAGCTTTCACCCGAACTAAGCACATCCATTCTTGTAGTGTGACTATGGCCATTGGCGTGAACTGCGGCTCAGTCAGACTGCTGTCTGGGTACTTCTCCTTGAAATCAGAGTAGGTCAGCCAGCTGTCCATAGGTTACGCCTCGGCAAAGTTCGCCTTGGGAATGGTGATCTTACCCATGCGGACGTTCTTGTGGTCAAACTTCAGCTTCCAGTTGGCGGAAGTGGTGAACTCCGCGTCGGTGGGGGTCTCCTTGTTGATTTTGTCCGCGTCGAAGCTCAGACCGTTGGGGTGCAGGATGAAGGCGCGGTTGTTGTACAGGATGTCCGTACCGCCTGCCTTGGCTGCATCGTACTCGGTGGTATCCGGGGAGATGACCTTGGGGTTTGCGGTCAGAACGGAGCCCTGGCCCAGCAGGAAAGTGTTGTAGTTGGTGCCGTCATCGGTGCCGCGGTCGTTCTCGATGACGACCAGGCCGTTGATGGTGGGCAGGCTGACTTCCTTCTGGAGCACATTGGTGATGGTGTACTTGTTGTAGTTCAGCAGGCCCAGCTTCTTATACTCGGCCATGATCTTGGAGTGCACCACCAGCAGGCCGAACTTGCCGGAGAAATCGCCCAGGGCGCTCTGCTGCACGTCGATCAGCTGGTTTGCGGTCACGCCGCCGGTCTTGACGGTCAGAGAGTGGCTCTCCAGGCCGGTAACGCCCAGGGCGGCGTTGACCAGCTTGACCAGCAGGCCCTGCTTGTACATGCGCCAGTAGCGGCCAGTGTTGCGGGCCACGGCAGCCATGGGGTCAGCCGCGGTCAGCTCACGGGTCAGCTCGGTGGCTTTCCAGGCCTTCATGCGGTCGATACGAATCCAGCTCTGCTTGCCGCCGGAGATCTCGGTGGGCACGTTGTCGGCCACGCCGTCGCGCACCAGAGGAGCGTCCTGATCGGGGTCGAGGGGATTGTAAAAGCGGATGGTGCCCTGCACGCCGCCGTTGTCCAGGGCGGAGGCCATGCTCTGGTCGTTGGCCAGGATGCCGGATGCAAGGATGGAATCGGAGAAGGTGGCCTCCTGATCTACGAAGCCCTGATAGACCTCGGGGTCAAACGGGAAGCCGCCAAAAGTGCCGGTGATAGGCATATCTCATTACCTCGTTAGTGTCGTGCGGCCCTCACCAGTGTGGAGAGCTGCTGGAAAAGTGCCGGGTTGCGGGTGCGCAGGGCCATGCGCTCGGCACCGGTCATCTGGAGAAACTCCTGCAGGGTGGGCTGTGCACTGCCACCCTGGCTGCGGGGCTTCGGGACGATGATCGGGTTGCCCTGGGGCTCGTTGCCCGGCTGCGGTTCGGAGCCGCCATCCTGCGGGGCGGGGGAGCCCTGCTGGAAGAGGTACGGCTTGCGGGATTTGAGATCAGCGAATGCCTGTTTGACATCCTCCGCCTGATTCTTGCTCTCACGCAGTGTAGCTCTGTCCGGCAGCAGCTGGATCACGTCCGCCTCATCCAGAGCGCCTGCCTCCCGGGCAGCGCTGCGCAGCACGTTGTTGAATGCGTACTCGGCAGCCTGGGTGTTCAGCTGGTTCGTCAGGTTGGTGATCTGACTGCGCAGGTCGTTGACATCCACGCCCTCAAAGGCGGCCAGTCCCTGCTGGGCGGTGGCCAGCTGCGCCTGCAGGCCCTGTACAGTGGCCTGGTAGGTGGCTGCGTCCTGTCCGTGCAGGCGCATGATCTCGTTGATCTGCTCCTCGGTCAGACCCTCGATGGCTCTCAAATCCTCACGTTTCATGGTTTTACCTCCCGGAGGGCGTACAGCAGATGTTTCGCGCTGCCGGTCGCGGTGCCCTCTGCGCCGCTTGTACACCGGGCGCGTGGTGTAATCTGGTGTTATCGTATCACAAACCAGGGGCCTAAAACGTTACGACTTGAGCGCCGTATACCTGAAACAAAGCATACAGAAACTCCTATAAACCCTACGCGTGCGGGCATCAAGCGTGCCCTCGCGTGTATATATTCTTATTTTCTTCTGATAAGGGTCTTTATATAGGGCTTGAGTAGACATTGTATGTTTTGGCCTGAAAACCCGCATGAGCACTCACTTTTTCGAGCATACAAAGTTTGTATTGCACTGAATGTTGCAATCAACTAGAATTTTGTTGCAACCGTATGCAAGCAAAATGCCCCGCGCCGGGAGGTTTGTCCTCTTCAGTGCGGGGCATCTTATGGTGTAGCGGTCACTCCTCGTCCGGTGCGAGGATAAGCTGGGAGCCGTCCGGGAGGATGAACGCCAGCTTTGCGCCGCAGAGGGCGGCGGCCTTGGCGAGGTCTCTGGCCGACCAGCTGTCCCGTCTCAGCTTGTTGCTCATGGCCTGCGGGGTGGTCATCCCGAAAGCGGCGGCGAAGGTGTTCTGGTCGGTCTCGGTCAGTTCCAGAAGAGCCTTTACTCGGCTTGATGTGGTCATCTTGGATCACTCCTTTCTGCCACAAGGATATGACTTGCCGGGGCAAAAGTCAACAACAAAAAGAAATTAAAAAATAAATCAAAAACAACTTGACTTTGTGCTTATGCAGAGGTAACATACAGCCATCGGAAGGGTTCCGGACGAGAAAATAACGGAGGTAAACTGAAAATGAACATCCTGTATCTTGAAGGCCGCCGCAATGGGTACGGAGTGGAGCAGTGTGGCCGGACGATGACGGTCTCCGAGCTGATCAACTTTTTTGGAGCAGTTTGATGGCGATCTGCCGGTCTACTTGAGCAATGATAGCGGGTACACCTTTGGAAATATTGACGAGGACAGTTTCAGCGAAGCTGAGTATAACGAGGAGGACTGAACCATGAAATTCTATTACAAAGGCCAGCTGGTACGCACCAGTAAGACGCACGATTACAAATGGGCGATCATCGATGAGCTGAAAGATGGCACGCTGGTGGTCTGGGGCTGCCGGGCTGACCGTAAGGCGGCGGATGCCGAGGCTGCCTACCAGCTGAAGCGAGGGCATCTGGGTGTCCGGGTCGTCCCTCTGGACACCGAGCCGAACTCTCCGGCACTGACCTTCGACCAGTTCATGGCTCTGGCCCGCGAGAACTACGATAAGGGCGGCGATGGCTACGTCGAGCGCTGGGATGACCGCACCTTCGCATATTTCGTGAAGGAGTTCGGGCCGATCACGAGGGCCAGCGCGCTGGATGCTTTTGCACAGGCGCTGGATCAGGAGAACGAAGAGCGGGCAATCCGCAATGCTGCTGCGAAAGGAGAATGGTAACCATGAAGAAGCTGAACATCACTTACGACACCGCAGAGATCGAGAACGGCGAGAAGATCGTCGGGGAGACCTGCTACACCGTCAAGATGCAGGATGCGCTGGCCGAGCAGCTGCTCCGTGACCCCGGCTCCTGCGGGGCCATCGATGTGGCCCACCTCGAGTTCCTGCTCCAGAGCGTGGAGATCCTGCAGGGCCGGAGATTCGTGGACGGCAGCATCAAGTACTATGAACTGGTAAAGGAGGGCTAATCTATGAAGAAGGTCAACTGGAAGGTCTACGGTGAGGCGCTGGATGCGCTTCAGGCGCAGTTCTCTGCGGAGGACGGCATCCAGATCCACAACTGCAACTTTGCTCGGCAGGGTACCCCGGTGAAGATGGGTGTCCAGTGGGCCTCCCTCGGAACCAAGACCCCGGAGGAGGCTGCCGAGTATGCGGATCGGATTCTGGACGCTGCCATGGCGGCAGAGCACTTCGTGTATAACGGTTATGTGGTGGACTATGAGGGGGGTGATCAGTGATGCGTGGATGAGCTGCTGGATCACTTCAAGTGAATTATCCCAAAGAGAAACGCCCTGAAGGTGCATTCCTTCAGGGCGTTTTCGCTGTTTATTTATCGGACTTTCTCGATCTCGCCGGTCTCGATGTTCACAAAATATTCGGCCAGCACGGTTCCGCTGCCCAGCATCTTTGCGTCGTGCTCTTCCTTGGCAACGTACTCCTGTACGGTTACGTCCAGGTCACCGCCCATCACCATGATTTTGGTGGTCGTGTTGTAGTTGAAGTTGACGATGAAGTGAATCTCGCTGTCGTCCGTGAAATATTGCTTGTAGTAGTCCAGGGCATACTCGCTCATGTCGATGTTCTCTGCGATCAGCGAAATGCGCCAGTTCCCGGTGGTATCATTCCGGACTTTATCCGCTCTGAAGCTGATACCATCCAGCGGCGAGGATTCTGCGCTGGCGGGTTCTGCCTCTGGTGCGGTGCTCTCGGCCACGGAGCTGGCCGGGGCGCTGGATGCCACGCTGCTTGCAGTGCTGGAAGCGCTGCTGCCGCAGGCGGTCAAGCTGACGGCCAGCGCAAGCAGGACGATGCCTGCCCGGATACGGTTCTTGGTTTTCATAGGGTGAGACCTCCTTTATTCTGGCCTGAAGTATAACACGGCCTTTTCAGAAAGTCCAGCACGGCTCATTTTCTCGCCTGGGCTGCTGCGCTGGAGGCCTCGCTGCGGCCAAAGCCGGGCACGCTTTCTCGCAGCTGGTACTGCTTGAGCCCGGTCTGGCTGAGGAAATCTTTCAGCTTGTCTCGGGAGGCCGCCAGCTTTGCCGCTGCGGCCTTTTCTGCGTCCTTCTGGCCGCTTTCCTTGGCTACGAGAAAAGCCCGCTTGTCGGCCCTGATCTGGCGCTCCTGGGCACGCTGCATCTGGGTTGCTTTGTACCGTCCGATCTCCTTGCCGTTGTAGGTTACAGTAGCTGCATTGATTGCGGCCAGCCTCTCGGGCGTGTAGCTTCGCACACTTGCGCCCTCCCAGTACATGCTCCAGTTGTGAGAACAGTTGGCCCCCATAAAGCCGCGCACGTCTCCGTAGCCGATGTCGTCCAGGGAGAGGTAGCCGTGCTTGCCGCTCCGGCTGACGATTTGGCCCTGCCACCAGCTGTGGTTTGTCAGGTTCTGTCCGCCGTCACCGGTGCGCGCACCGACGTGGGCATCCAGTTCCATCAGGTCGCACTCCAACTGATCCGCGTTAAAGCGCGTGATCTCACCGGCGGTCTGGTTGATGCCGGTGCGGGTGGCCCGAAGAACCACCACGTCCAGACTGTCCACGTGGCCGCTGGGATAGGTGATGGCCCCCACGCCCTTGGCCGCCAGCTCGTTGAGCGCCCGCCTGGCAGAATCGTCCGAGCTGAACGCTCCGCTGACGGCATCGGCGTGAGCCATGTCGAGGTAATATGCCAGCTGCCGCTGGGTGGTCTCCACCATGTTCTGGTTGCCCATCACAGCCCGGGTCTGGGTCAGATTGTACAAGGTGTTCATGGTGCGCCGGTAGCCACTCTGGACGATCTGCTGGGCCTCTTCGCTCTCGCCCAGAGGGGCCAGAGAGCGGCCTGCTGCGGCTGCATCCTGCACGTCGATGCCGTAGGCCTGTTTCATTGCCTGGGCAAACACAGCGGCCTCCTGGGGCCCCAGCTGCTGCACGATGGCCTGCATCTGCTGGAGGAGGTATGCACGGCTGGCTCCCAGCGCCTGGGCGCGGTAGCTTTGCCACTGTGCGGTGGCCGTAACGCTGCCGGTCTTGACGATCCGGCGCACCATGTCACGCAGGATGCGCTCGCTCAGCTCGTCCCACGGTGCTGCCATGAGCCCGGCATAGCCGTTGACCTCGTCTGGTGTCAACATGGGCGCACCTCATGCCTGCCACCTGTCTGGGTCACCGTGAAGCCCAGAAGCTCTGCCGTGTACACCGCCTCGTGATACTGACCCCACACGGCGGGGTCTCGCAAAATGCGGGCGTTGGCTGCCAGAAAATCCAGCCGGTCAGCCGCCTGCGCCATCCGCTCGGCCTGCAGAGCCTTATTGGTTTTAGCCGTCGCCATTGTCCAGCACTCCCTTCAAGATATCCGCAGCCCCGGCCTCCTGCTGAATGGCCTGCACTGCCTGTGTAGCGGTCTCCTCATCTTCACCAAAGAAGTGCATCCGGTACTCTGCCTTGCTGCGGAGACCCATGCTGACCTCCTGCTGCCACTGGGCCATCTCGGTGAGCCGGTCGAGGATGATGCTGTCATCCCACTTGAAGGCGATGTTCAGCTTGCCCTTGCCCGGCGCTCCGGGGATGTGGTCGGCCCAATAGTCCAGGGCATTGATCAGCCCTCGCAGCGCGTCCTCCAGGGCTGCCTGAAGGTCGGACACCGTGGCGTACAGTTTCTGCCTGCTGTTGACGATCTCGGTGGCGGTCTTTTCTACGTCCGCTACCTGCGAGATCACACCAAAGCTCAGGCCTGCATGGCTTTCCACGTTGCGCAGATACTGGTTCAGACCGGTCAGGTAGCTTCCATCCCGCAGGGCGGGGGAGAACACCTGATAGAACGGGGCGCTGTCGGTGATGCCGGTGTTGACGTTGATGCCGTGGAACAGCCGCTCTCTGTGGTGCGGGGCAGTGTGGTCAATGGCTTCCGGCGGTACGCCGTATTCCCTGAGCGCCTGTGCTTTTGAGAGCTGCTGCCCGGCGGCGCTGGGCTTGAGGAACTTCTCGTCGGTGTCCACGGCCAGCTCGCCGCCCTCGTACTCCCAGTCCAGCCGGGTGTACTGCTCGTCGGCATCAATGATCTGCCTGCGGGCTGGTTCGAACATGGCAGCCCCCAGCTCACTGTCGGGGTCAACGCTGTTGACGATAGGGGTCACGAAATAGCCCACGGGAAGCGTCTCCTGCCCGGTCAGATAGGCTACGGGCTCGATCTCGTCCCACTCCGGGCGGATGCTCAGATCCCCCGGACTGCCGAGGCTGTCCTGGGTCGCACTGCGGAAGGCAAGGTTTACCACCTTGATGCAGGGAAACTGTGTAGGTGCTGCGAGGTCATAGTCCTCCAGCTGCGCCAGCTCGGCATCCCGCAGATCCTGTCGGCGCTCCAGAACGTGCATCCACTCCAAACGGTGGTAGTAGCTGTCGTCCTCCTGGATGGTGTCGATGAACACGCCCTCGGTCAAACTGCCCTCGACATCGTGGGCGACCGGGAAGTACTGGGTTGCATTTGCAAAAGAGATGCCCAGCTTGCTGCCGCTCTGGTAGGGTTTCCAGATGCCGCTGCCCAGGGCCAGCGCCACCGTAAAAATGCGCCGTTTGCGGGGCGTGAGCACCCGCTGCAGCTGGGCGTTGATCCAATCCGCACGGTCGCTGCCCTCCACTGTAGCTTCCAGCTCGAGGGTCGTCAGCCGGGCCAGCTCGGAGCAGATCAGCGCGGGCAGGTCGAGGGTCAGGGTCTCCGGGTTCTTGTCCAGCGGCAGGCCGTTGATGGCTGCATCGTACCAATCCTCGATAGCACGCTGCATCCGGTCAGTGACAAGGGTCTTGCAACCGATGATATTCTCAATATCTGCGTGGTTTATCATGCGTTTTGAACACCTCTCTTTTGCCAGACGGGCTCCATGGCGTAGCGTGTCATATCGATGCTGTGGTTCGCTGCGTCAACATACCCCGGCATCACGTCGCCGGTCTTTTTGTCGATGGCATACTCATACTCGGAAAACTCCCGGGCCGTCCACGGACAGCGCTGGGGGTCAATGACGATCTTTGCACGGCTTTGCAGCCACTTCATACCGTCGGTGACGGACGTGCCGCCGTGTGCTGCGTACTTCCGGCAGCCCCGCAGCCGGTCAAAGCCCAGATCGCGCAGTGTAGCGATTGAGCGATTGGCTGCACTGTCGCCGATGATCTCGTCGTGCAGGTGTCGGCGCAGGGCCTCGGCCAGCTGGGCATCGGTCTCCTTCTGTGCCCTGTGCTCCTCGAAGATGTACAGGGTCTGCTGGGCGTGCTGATAGGCCATGCCGCCGAAGTGGTTCGGGTCGGGATACCAGCCGAAGTCCAGGCCGTAGTAGCGGCGGTCGAAGCCTGCGATCTCCTCACTGGTGATGGGCCGCAGCTCCAGATTCTCAAACACGGCAGTGCCGCAGCCCACCACCTCGCCCAGATACTCGTGGGCGTAGGCCACCGGGTCGCGCTGCTTCAGGGTCTCTGCGTCATCGTAGAAGCGGGGGCCCAGCCACTCGGGCGGGGTGGTCAGGTAGGTGGTGTGGTGCCGGAACTGCTTCGGCTTTGCCTCCCGCTTGTACCGGTTGACCCAATGCCGCGCCATGGCGGGTGAGTTGAAGGTCTTGAAGGAAAAGCTGAAGGGGCCGCCACGGAATACTGACTGCTCTACGTTTCGTATCTCTTCGGGCCCATCGTACTGGTCGAACTCTTCAAAGTGCATCACACCGAAATATCCGAACGGAACAGCGATGGATTTTAACTTGCCGGGGTCGTCCAGACCGTAGAACTGGATGGTCTGCCCGGTGGGAACATAGGTCAGAGTGTACGGCTTCTTGGTCTGCTTCCAGAGATGTCGGATGCCCATCCGGTCAATCACGCGGTTGTACTCCGGCCAGACGCTGGTGGCAATGGTGTTGCCGACCTTGCGCAGGACGACCGCGTGGATGTTCGGCACCCGCATGACGAGCAGCACCACTTCGGTGGCTGCAAAGGTGGACTTCAAGCTGCCGCGCCCACCATCGCCCAGATACTCGTTATACTCACCTGACCAGATGGCGGTGTGGGCGGCGTAGTATTCAGGGATGATCAGGCTGCTGAGTTTCAGCTGCTGTTTCAGCAGGTTTGGGGGCTGCCGTCTTTGGTATGTCATCCACAAACACCACCTTTCCATCGTAGCCGCGCAGCTCTGGGTGCTCGCTCCAGTGCTCGGGGTCACGGTTTTTCAAAAAGAAACACATTGCGCCCAGGTCTCCGCTCTGGGCTTTCTTGAAGAGAGCGTTCTCCACGCTGGCCAGCGCGGCCTCTGCGCCTATGCTGATCGCCTGCTTGATGCGCTGGTCTTGGGTGCACCAGCGCCGGAAAGTGCGCACCGGCACGCCGATCTGCTCGCAGATCTCCGCCTGCGTCAGGCCGTGCATTGCCAGCCGCTGCAGGCGCAGCAGCCCGCTGGGGCTGTTCCATTTTCCGATTTGGGATTCTCGTGCCAAGGTTTCACCTCCGTATGAGAAAACGGCGCACACTGGTTCCACTCTGGAGGAACCCTACGGGCGGAGGATGACCCGAGTGTGCACCGTTTTGGCTATGAAAAATGCCGGGGCGGGAAAGGAGTAGAAAACCGGCCCCGGCAGGGGAATGGTTATTTCAGACGGACGGCCTTTTCACCGGTGAAGTCCTCCCAGCGCTGGACGATCACGTCCACATAGCGCGGGTCGTACTCCATGGTGTAGCACTTCCGGCTCAGCTGCTCACAAGCGATCAGCGTAGAACCGCTGCCGCCGAACAGATCGAGCACGGTCTGCCCGGGCAGGGAGCTGTTTTTGATCAGCCTGCCGCAGAGCACCACCGGCTTCATGGTGGGGTGCTCTGCATTGCGGGGCGGCTTGTCGCAGCGGATGACGCTGCTGGGCTTCTGGGTCAGCAGCTCCTGCGCCTTGATGGCCCATTCCAGCAGCTGGTCTTTCTTCATGTGCCGCAGGTCGTCCGGCTTTGCGTCGTCGATGACGGTGGTCTGGCTGCGGTCGTTGACAAAGTAGTGGTTTGCGCCGGGCTTCCAGCCATACAGGCAGGGCTCGTGCTGCCACTGGTAGTCACTGTGGCCGAGAACGAGGCTGTTCTTGACCCAGACCAGACACCCGTGCAGGCCCCAGCCTGCCTCCCGGAACATGGCCCGGAAGGCCTCACCCTCCGTGTCAGCGTGGAAGATGTACGCGCTGGCACCGGTGCGGCAGGCCTCGAAGGCCCGACTGTATGCCTGAAGCAGGAACTGCCGGAACTGGCTTTCTGCCATGTTGTCGTTTTCAATCTTCTTACCGTTCGAGCCCTCGTAGTTCACGTTGTAGGGCGGGTCGGTGAGCAGCAGATCAGCCAGCTGACCGTCCATGAGCTGCTCCACGTCCTGCGGGCTGGTGCTGTCGCCGCACATGACCCGGTGGTCGCCCAGCAGCCAGATGTCGCCCCGCTGGGTGACCGGCTGCTCCGGGGGCTCTGCGGTGAAGTCATCCTCTTTGACTTCCTCATCGATCTTGATCTGGAGGTTCAGGCCAAAGTCGGCCATGTCGTAGTCGATGCCGGTCAGCTCCTGCACCAGAAGCTGCAAGTCCCACTCGGCGACCTCGCCGGTGGAGTTGTCTGCGATGCGCAGAGCCTTGACCTTTTCTGGGTCAAGCTCTGCCGCAACGATGACCGGCACTTCCTGCAACTTGAGCCTCCGGGCGGCCTTGTACCGGGTGTGCCCTGCGATGATCACGCCGTCCCTGTCCACGATGATGGGGGACTGGAAGCCAAACTCTTTGATGCTGTTAGCCACGGCTTTTGCGGCCTCGTCATTGCGCCGGGGGTTATTGTCATAGGGGCGGATTTCGTCCAGCCGTTTGTACTCGATTTGGTGTTTCACGCTCTCCATGCAATCCCTCCGGGCAAATAAAAATAGGCTCTCTGGCCATTGTACCAGAGAGCCTAGGGTAAAAACGTTATGACTTACTTTTTGGCCTTCGCCTTGGCGGTCTTGGTCTTGGCCTTTGCGGCCTTGTCCAGCTTGGCGTAGGGGTCTTTCCAGCCCTTGGGGAGATCACTTTTTTCAATGCGTCCGGTGTGAGCGTCCCATTCCATGGCTGCAACAGAGCGGCAGTCCCGGAGTTCACCGGGGGTCTTGGCCTTTTTCCGGAGTTCCGCTTCTCGGGTAGAGATGAATGCCTCTACTTGGTTGTTGGTGTAATTTGCCATGGTCGTCCTCCTTATTTTAGTTTCTCCTTTCGTGCTTGGGCTGAACATACAAACATACAAAAACATACTCAAATCCTATAAAACCCTCACGCGAAGAATATAAGCCTCTCACGTGTATGCGCGTGCGCTCTTATTTCCTTTGATTTTTCCCTTTAAGGAGAAAAAGTGTGTATGTTGAGTATGTTTTGACCTGAAAACCTGCATGAATGCTCGCTTTTTCGTGCATACAAACTTTTTGGCCTTTGTATGTTGGCTGTATGTTGTGTATGTTTTGACCGCTGCTGCGGCTCTTGTTTTCTTCGGTTCTCTTAATGTTTGCCAAGTTCTCTGTATGCTCGGTTTCGCCGACCTGCTCTGTATGTTCAGTATGTTTTTCAAAGCGGTTTCGGCGGGTTCTGTATGCTCGTTTTTGGGCGGGTAATTACTCCGATTTTCTGCGCCAGATACGCTGCATTCCGTATGGCCCGCAGCGCTGGGGGTACTTGCCCGGAGCCCATCCCGGGAGGCCGTTCAGCACGGCTGCGATGCGCTTGGACTGCTGCCGGTCGGGGGCCTTTCCGGTGCTGTCGAGCACCTCCCGCCAGACCTCGTTGACGCAGATCGAGGTGCGTTTCTGGGTGGGGGCCTCCAGATCCGTGGGGCCGTTTTCCCACCAGCAGATCCGCTCGTCGATGGTGCGCTTGGCCCAGTCCAGGGGGACTGTCTTGTCCAGAAAATCGAGAATGCTGCCCTCCCAGGGGTCGCGCTCGGTGTGCGCCTGCTGCTCTGCCAGAGCGGCCTTTTGCAGCTCATCCCGGAGGATCAGCTCCTCTCCCGCGTTGAATCGGGCCACAGCTTCGGCCCACAACTGATCCACTTCTGCGGGGGTCAGATCATCGTGCACGACCCGTGTGCGCCGCTCGTAGCTGCAATCTACGGGCCAGTATCGGCGGTTGCCGGTGGCATCGCGGAGAAAATCGGAGCTGTTGGAGGTACCGAAGAACACGCACCTGCGGGGGTACTGCACCGTTCTCCGGCCATAAGCGGCCCGGTATCTGTCCTCGGTCTGGCTCAGGAACTGCTTGGCTGCCTCGCTCTCGGAGCGGCTGAAAGCCGTCATTTCGCCCAGCTCTACAATCCAGACACCCCGCAGGTTCTCCCGGGCCTCCTTGCCGTCGAAGCTGGTGATACTGTCGTTGAACCACTCCTTGCCCATCCGGCTGAGGAGCAGGCTCTTGCCGATGCCCTGCTTGCCGCTGAGGATGCAGATCTGGTCGAACTTGCAGCCTGGGCGGAAGCACCGGGCCACCGCAGCAACGAACATCTTCCTGGTGACCGCGCGAGTGTAGCTGCTGTCCTCCGCGCCTAAGTAGTCGATGAACAGAGTGTCCAGCCGCTCGGTGCCATCCCATGTAAGCCCGCTCAGGTACTCCCGCACCGGGTCTTTGGCGTGGCGGCCTCCGGTCAGCGCCACCGCGTCGGCGGCTTTATTGACCCCACTGAAGTGGTAGGCGGTCTCCAGATACCAGCGCACGCCAGCGTCGTCCTCGTCGCTCCAGTCCCGCTCCTGGGTCTTGTCACTCCAGGGGAAGGGGCCCTTGCACCGCAGCCGCTCCGAGAAGGTGTCCGACCAGATCCGGCCTTTGAGCACCGGGTCATGCTCGAGGATGAGCCACGCGTTCTGGATGGTGCAGGCAATCGCGCCCTTCTGGGTGCGGTCGAGCTTCTCCTGCCACTTGTCCGGGTCGGTGTCCTCCTCGGGCAGCGGCTCGAAGCCCTCCATCGCGTGGTCTACGGTCTCCTGCCGCAGCAGGGCCGCTGTGGGGCCGTCGTTCTCGGCCAGGGCCCGCATCTGCTGCCAGCTGGGGAGGGACGCTGCGGGTGTGCCCGGCGCGGCATCGGCATCCAGCTGACCGAAGCGGTGGATTCGCACCAAATCCCAAGCATTCAGCAGCTTGCCGCCTGCGGGGTCGGTGCTGTGGTGGCTGTAGATGAAGGTGTCGTTGTCGTAAAGCACCGCGCCCGCCGTGGTGCTGCCTGCGGCGTAAGTCAGGCGATCCTGCCCGGCATCGACGTACTCCCCGGGCAGAAACTTTGCGATTGCCGCCCGGATGTCATAAGTCCGGCAGAAAGCGCCCACCACGCCCTGCTTGGCGGTGGGGTCGGCCTGCTTGCCGCCGGGCAGCTTGACCGCCTCAGCGGGGCACGCAGGCCACTGCCGCACGTCGTGCCAGTCCTCGTAAAGCCAGAGGGTGTCGTCCACGCTGATCCGGTCACCGTCCTCGGTGGCCTCGCAGACCCACTGGCTGTCGCTGCTGCGGCTGGGCCAGTACATCAGGCGCTCGGCTTCAAAGGTGGTTTTGTCGAACACTCGCATGGTGGGGTCGAGCATCTGGGCCACCATTCGGGCGCAGGGCTGGTACTCCTCTGGCTGCATCACGCGGTCGGTGGGGAAGATGGCCCGCAGCCGTGGGTGCTCCGGGTCGTGCTTCCGGGTGGAGTAGACCGCTGCTGTTCCCAGGGCCTTGATGGCGGCCACCCACTGCTGTGTGCTGCCGGGGGCGCAGCCGTCCATGTCCAGCGTGATCAGGCTGCGCCCGGTGCAGCAGCCGCGGCGGCG
>ENA-ORSR01001620-ORSR01001620.1-human-gut-metagenome-genome-assembly--contig:-NODE-1620-length-15137-cov-2.813287_pt1 | contig 15137 bp, 13 predicted proteins | sample MGYA00241901_ERZ509166 | MGnify/ENA primary metagenome ERZ509166 (study PRJEB26280, sample SAMEA2338860) | human gut metagenome | biome: human gut; feature: human-associated habitat; material: faeces... | reverse complement strand
CCTTGTTTTGCGGAGCAAAATGCGAACCCTCTGGTGAGCAGAGGATTTTACTCCTCTTATGCCACTTCAATTCCATAGTGTCCGCAAAGTGCTGCGAGTCCGCCCTGGAAGCCGCTTCCGATCGCATTAAATTTCCATTCGCCGTTATGTCTGTATAATTCACCGACAACGACTGCTGTCTCAATGGAGAAATCCTCTCCTAAGTCATAGCGGATCATTTCTTTTCCGGTTGTCTCATCCACCAGACGAATGAAAGAATTAGATACCTGTCCAAAATTCTGGCGTCTTGCCTCCGCCTCATAGATCGTTACGGTAAATGCGATTCTCTCAATGTTTGCCGGTACTTTGGAAAGATCGATCTGGATCTGCTCGTCATCGCCTTCTCCCTCTCCGGTTAAGTTATCGCCCATATGTTTTACAGACTCGCTCGGATGAGCCAGATTTCCATAAAATACAAATTCTTTGTCTGTCGGGCACTTTCCATCTGCTCCCAGCATAAATGCTGCTGCATCCAGGTCAAAATCTACACCGGAATCAAATGCATTGACATCCCAGCCAAGACCAACCATGATATTTTTCAGTCCCGGATTTCCTTTTGTTAAATCTACTTTCTGTCCTTTTGATAAATTAATTGGCATAGTATTACCCTCCTTAGAATAAATGAATCTATAGTTATTAGAAATAACTTACTTGTTTGCCGGCGGCATATGATACTGTCTGTTGAAATCCGCCTTGATCGCCTCAAGTCTTGCCTGATCTTCCACACGTTTCTTTCTGCAGTCTTCCTGAATTCTTTTCGTTTCTTCAATACCACTGGTAATCGTTCTCCAGGTCGTCTCAAGTGTTTCAATCTGGATTGAGCTTCCGGATGCCATCTTAGCGGTAGCCTTGGAAACTTCCACAGTATTCTGCGCATTTTTGATCAGCATCTCGTTGGTCTTCTTATCCAGAGCAGACATTGCTTCTGCCTGAATGCGCTGGCGTTTCAGCAGAATTGCCTGTGCAAGTGCCTGTTTGAATACCGGAAGTGTTACAATAAATGCGGAGTTAATTTTTCTGACCAGATTATAGTTGCTGAACTCCATCGTTTTGATCATCGGAATGGACTGCATTGCAACGTTTTCTGCTGTCCGAAGATCCTGTGTACGCTGTTCCATCATCATCAGTGCCTGATTTAAGCTGGTAAGTTCAAACTGGATCGACTCGTCTCCGGTAACCGCCATATCCTGCTGTCTCTTTGCAATGTAATCTTCAATCTCTTTACATGCCTGCTCTCCGGCAAGAATGTATTTCACAAGTTCATGATAATAATTTACATTTGCCTCAAACATCGTATTTAATTTACGGTTTGACTGTTTGATCTCTGATTCATAGCCTTTGAGCTGAACATAGATCTTGTCGACTTCCTCGCCCATCGTGTGATATTTTGCAAGGATCTTGTCGAGCTGTTTTTTCATATTTCCAAATAATTTTCCAAACAGTCCCGGATTTTCCCTGATCTCGTCAATATCAAACTGATCCATGATCTTTGCCAATGTTTTTAACATTTCGCTGGTATCATCAAGCTGTGACATATTCATGCTGTTTAACACGACATCCGATGCTTTCGAAATTTCTTCTGCAACCTCCGCTCCAAATGTGACGATTGTCTCAAGATTGTTGACCTCAATCGTACTGACGATCCGGTCAACCTCATCCGAATTGACCAGTTCTGAATTCATTTTTTCCCTGTCGGCAACAATGTCATACTGTTCCACAACAGCGATCTCATCTTTTGTGTCCGGTACCACTGTGGCTGCCGGCGCTGCCGCAGTCGTTGTTTTGCTAAAATCAAGTCCCATACGATTCCTCCATTTCTAATTACCTCTCTTAAAAAATTTATCCCGCCAAGTGTGGCGTGTATTATTAAATGAAATACTATTCAGGTCAGGGACTTGCAGATCATATTTATATTCCCCTATCTGGTGTTCTTCCATTAGCTGCCCGTTAAAATATTTTTCAATACTCTGATATCCCGTCGGCACAAAAAATACAATATCAAATCCCATCAGATGCAAAAATACTGTCAGGATCGAGTCTTCCAGTGAAATGACCGTCTCCGATGTATTGATATAGATCAGTTTCGGATTTTTCCAGGTAAGATCAAATTTCTGGATCAGTCTTACGATATCTTTCGGCAGATTTAACACCTGCGCAATCACGGTGTATTCCATACCATTTTCCCCGATTCCTTTGATCCGTTTCTGATCGATCAGAAGCTGCATCTTATCAAGTATCATCTCCTGAATATCTTCCCGCAGGATACCGTACGGGTATTTTGGATGTGCCTTGATCTTATTCCGCTGCAGTTTTCCATTTTTGAAAAATTCAGCAGCATACATTTTCATCGGATTCGGTGCCATCGGCTCTATATAAGGCGCTCTTTTTATCACGACTGTATCTTCCGTGACCAGTTCTTTTACGGATGTCCAGTAGCCGGCGGTATGTCCGTCTTTGACTCCGGAAACTTTTGCAAAAATGACCGGTATGTTCACGACACCATCGACCACGCTGAAATCCGGCCGGTACTTTAATTCCTGATCCCACAGGATCTTAATCTCCTCGTACATGGTCTGCAGACTGATAATGTTCGCCTTTCCATACTGCATGTTCCGGTACATGCCGGTATCCTGATACATTAACGTATCCAGTTCCCTCTCCGCATGGTAGGCAACCGTTCCCATTTTGACCTGGGAACTCTCCTCCGGGTACCTGTCCATGGTAAGGCTTTCCTCATAATTCAGTTCATACAACAGCGGATCCGTAAGCTGGCATGGTACATTCCGGTTCGGACAAAGGATCACCACATCGACCGGCAGCCTTGCTAAAAACCTGAGAAACAACGCTTCATTTTCATTCTGGCACCCGCCCATATGGATAAAACATCCGATCTCCGGCATCTTCCAATTGGAAAATAAAAACGGCAGATACCTTTTCAGCCAGCACAACAGGTAAACCGCCTTGCTGGTGAGCCTGTTTAAATTATCGCCTTCTTTGCCTGATTCTGCAAGAAGAATATCCACAAATGTTTTGTGCATGATCTTTTGCAGTTCTAAATTTGCCGGATACTTTATATTCGTGGAAAGATCCATGATAAGCTGATCTGTTTTTGCATAATTTCTGCGCCGGATCTCTGCGATTTCATCCGGTGTCGGTCTTTCGATCTCCCCGTTTACGATCACCATCTTCCGCCCGGCATTTTTCAGTTCAAGCTGCAGCTGAAACAATTCGTTCGCATATGTCAGCTTGTCCTCTGCACCGTTGATCCGGTAAAAACAGTTATAAAAGAAGCGGGGATCTGTTCCTCTGGTCAACACACTCTTTTTGATATCCTCAAATCCTTTTCCATCAATCCATGCATTGGTACAGTTATTGACAGAAGGCAGACTTCCATACAGCCGTTCTTTTTCAAAATCATTTTGTATTGCCTCCCGGACTTTCTTTAAGCAATATCCTTCCGGGAAAGCTGTCATCCTCTCCATTTGCAGATCATCTGATAAAACGGAAGCGGGATCTGATTTCAGATATCCGGCATCACCATGATACTGCAGCAGCACCACATCACTCCCGGCATTGGACAGGATCGATATCAGCATCAGTTCGTAATTACTGATATCCCCCTCATAAAGGATCTTGGGCAGTTCATTTGCCCCAAGCTGGTTTACAATCCGTTCAAATTTGTAGTACAGCCAGCACATAAACTTAATATATGCATTTTTCAGCATATTTTCTGTTTTTCCATTCCGCCTCATGGAATCCAGCGAATCATAGATTGAATCCGCCACATTCTGCCTTTGCAGATCGTTCATGCGCGGCAGCCATTTTTTTAAACCATTCGATATAAATGACGGATTCATCTGAAAATCCATCCCCATGATTTCAGAATAATACGCAAGGTTCTTCTCACCGGGATTTGGGATCTTTCCCTCGATCACCACGCCCGCCTTTCTTGCCGTATCATAATATTTTTTTATAAAGTCCCCGATTTTTTCCGTGTATCCATTGATCCGGTAAAAATACACCTCTCTGCTCTGTCTTCCGTTTAGATCGACAAAGTAATCATCAAGGCTGCGAATCTTTTTGTGTTCTAACATAGCGCATTCTCACCTTCAATATCTGTTCATTTTGTTTTTGTTCATCACATAGCCAAGGCCTGACCCGACAATGCCTCCTAAAATATGTGTCAGATTCGAGACGTTATCCCTGATAAAGATACCATCATACACCTGCTGCCCGATATAGATCAGCGCAACCAGAATAAATGTCAGCGGGATTTTTTCCTCCTCAATACTTGTTAAAGATGCGAGTAATATGAACGCAAATACAACACCGCTTGCCCCAAGGAGCTGGACATGTGGGAAAAATATGAAATTGATCACACCCGTTACCAGCGCTGTCGCTAAAATCACAAAGAGAATATTTGCCGAACCGTATTTTTCTTCCAAAAGCGGTCCTACAACCAGTAACATCATAATATTTCCAAAGAAATGATCCCAGCTGGCATGTCCTAACACATGTCCGAAAAACCGGATGTATGTGAGCGGACTTGCCAACGATGACCGGTAGACACTGAAAAGTGCAAGCGTGGATGCACTGCCTGTTACTTTATCTAAAATCAGTACGATAAAACAGGCAAGCGTAAATCCCAAAATAACCGGAGAGTTAAATGACAGCCGTATCTTTTTACCACCGTTACTCATATTATTCTTTCCTCAAAAACCCTGTTTCACAGAGCACAATATTCTATAAAGATCATCTAAAAGTATAGCATACCGGCATCCTGTTTTCAAGAAAACGTCCGGCACCGAATCTATCTATCTTTTTGCCTATATTAATGCTATAATTCAATTTGCAATCTGTTGTTAAACTTGTGTTATTTTGAAGAGTTTTTATACACTCAGGGGGATTTTTACAAATTGAAAAACGATATGATTTATTACAGTGTCGGTGCACTGCTCTATTGTCCCGCCAATAAAAAAACGATTGCCGACTCTGTGATTCATGAAAAATTTGGAACTAAATATTCTCTGGCTTTATGCCTTGAAGATACGATCAATGACAACTATGTGACAGAAGCAGAGCAGGATCTTATCTCTTCCATCCATCAGATATTTGAAAGTTTTCAGGATCATCCTTTTTACCTTCCGAAAATCTTTATCCGTGTCCGCAATGCCGGCCAGATTGAACGTTTAACGAAGGCTTTTGGGGAAAGCATAAAGGTGATCACCGGTTATATCATACCGAAATTTACTGCTGACAACGCCAGCTCTTATATAGAAGAAATGATCCGGGCTAACGAACAGGCTTCCAGGAAATTATATATGATGCCGATCTATGAGAGTTCTTCTATCATTGACCTGCGGCACCGTATCGATATCCTGTATGATCTGAAAGACAGGCTTTCCCATGTGGAAGATCTCGTTTTAAATATTCGTGTCGGAGGAAATGATCTGTGTCACATGTTTGGATTCCGCCGTCATTGTGACGAGTCCATTCACCGGATCAGACCTGTCGCTGATATTTTTTCTGATATCATAACTGTTTACGGCATGGACTACGTCGTTTCCGGACCGGTATGGGAATATTATTCCGGGTATAATTGGGAAAATGGCCTGATTCAGGAACTAAAAGATGATAAACTCTGCGGCTTTACCGGAAAAACAGTCATTCATCCAAATCAGATTTCTGTCGTAAACAAAGTTTATCAGGTTACAAGATCAGATTTTAACGATGCAAAAGCAATTTTAAACTGGGATAAAAAATCAGACTCGCTTGTCTCCGGAAATCTTGCGGGTGAACGCATGAACGAATACAAGACCCACCATAACTGGGCAGAAAAAATCTTATTTCTTGCAGAGGTCTTTGGCATAACAGACTAAACTTATGTATGCACGAATTTCTTTGGCATGACAGACCAGACTGACGTATACATAAATTTCTTTGGCATGACGAGACCAAACTGACGTATGCAAATAAATTTTCCTGGAAACCGGCAGTATTTTTTATATATCTGACATTTTTTTAATGATACCGCAGCATTTATAATGTTTCATCGGATAATACTGGATCGACACATTTTTTTCCTCAGCTAATCTCACCAGATGTCCAAGCTGAGGATCTCCCTTGTACCTCTCATCAATCAGGATCTTCCATGGAACTCTTCGCAGCAATACTCTTGTCGCCTCTCCGATTCCCGGTTTGATCAGATTGATATCATCAATATCAAATGTCTTTGCAATCTGTTTTACCTCGTCAATACCAGAGCTTTCCACACACTTATTTTCTTTTTCCACATCCATCTCAAACTCGTTCTCGATCGTATGGATAAATTCATAGGACAGATCCGAATCTTTTAATTCTCCATAATAAACGGCTCCGTGGAAATCATCTTTTCTAATGATATCACTCCTTAAGAATGTCCTGCTGATCAGTCCTGACACAGTGCTGTTAAGACAGGAACTCGGTATTAAAATATCATCGTGCGTGCCACACAGTTCTGTCACATTAGCAGGATCTGCTATGACTGCGATATCGGATGACACACCTTCATACTGCGCAAGATCCTTTTTTAATTCATTTAAAATCGCGCCCTTTCCGATCCATCCGTCCACGAACAATAACTGTCCCGGTTCATACCGGCTTAACAGATATTTCATCGCATTGTCATCAATCCCTCTGCCGCGGATAATGGAAATGGAATAATGCGGTACATTGCAATATATCTTTTGACTAAAATTCCGATTGGAATACCGGCGCGAGCCAGTGAGACGAGCACAATGTCCTGTCCCTTTTTTTCAACGATCTTATCTGCAAGTCTTCCGACAGCAAGTGCTACCGGTTTTGCATAATTTTTCAACGCTTCCCGGTACACCTGCATATATTTTTCTGTCGGGACATATTCGACCGGCAGCATTTCACTGTAATGTTTTCCCGCCTGTATCAGTTTTTCTCTCTCTTCGGTCGGCTGTGGCTGCACCATGCCAGTGATATCTTTTAACAGAAGAGTCACGTCCTCATCCCGGTATGAACTTCTCATTTAATCTTGTCTCCATTCTTTCCTGCTTTCCATTACATCGCATGTTTGCTGCTGAGACACAAATTTCGTATGGGAAAAATTTTATTTTCACATTATGCCCCTATTCCTGTGCCCTCTTTAACACCAGCGTATCACCGTTATATTTTCATTTTTCATCCGAAGTGCGTAAATCAGCGTTTCTAATCCTTTTAACGACGCTAATGCTGCATCCGTCATAACGATAACCCTGTCATAGTTTTCCAAATCATAAATAAAAGTCTTTCGATCCGGATCATATAAGCTGCGCAGTTCATATCTGCAATGCAGTGGATACTCTTCCTCGGTACTGACCGCGATCGGACTTCTAGTCGTAGAATGGCAGCGGACAACACATCCCATTTTTTCGATTTCGTACCCTGTCAGAAGTGCCGGATACATAAACTCTTCCGTGCCAATCACAAGTACACGTTCACCCTGTTTCACAACAGTCTCTGTGATCACGGTTTTCGCAAGTTTTTTACATGCAGCCTCATATTGTTTTGCGTCAACGAAACGTCTTGCATTCATCCATCCGGGAATCGATATGATATGTTCCCGCATATTCTTCTCCGATTGCACATCAATATCCGCGCTTTCCTGCGTATGATTCTCCGGTATCGCACAAATATATAAACCATCACATCTATACTGCTCCGCAACCGTACCGTATCCGGAATGATCCGTTTTTACCAGATAATGAAGTTCTATTTTTTCATCCTGATAAATTTTTAAGTATTCTTCTGTCATTCCATTTAACAATGAAGCAACTGCAAATTTTGTTTTTTTCTGATACTCTTTTGTTATGATCTTAATGATATTCATGATCGTATTCCCGGTGGTCACCTCATCCTCTATAAATACAATCCTGTCGATATCATTTATCACACGGTCTATATCATCTTTTACCAATTTCTGCTCAGTCGCATGGCTGTGCGCTTCCGAAAAAAATAAATATCTGGCATCCGGTATTACTTCCCGTGTTGTCTGGATATACTTTGTTTCCAGAGTAATCGCAGCCTGCGCACCGATTGCTGTTGCAGTTTCTGCAAAACCGATCAAAAGCAGCCTCTCGCCTTCATATTTTCCCTGAAGCTTCTCTGCAAGACTTTTAAATAAATTCAGTGCTTTCGAAGGTTCTACCGGAACATGCTTTCCCTGCAGTGGATCTACTACCAGATAACTTCTTTTGGTATTGTTTTCCCGTTTTGCTATTCTCACTAAATCTTTTTGCTGATAGTTCATATGTTTTTGATTTTCCTGACGTTCGTTAATTTTTTACGATCTGTTTTCCAAAGGTTTGGAGATATTCCTGGGCAGTCTGTAATGATATATTTAGTTTTTTCTGCAACCGCTCTAAAATAGCGTCTTCTGGCAACCCTAGATCACAACATGTATCTACAATTCCTTCCGCTCTGCCACGCATTTCTCCTCTTGCCTCTCCTCTTGCTTCTCCTCTTGCCTCTCCTCTTGCTTCTCCTCTTGCTACATCCTGCTCTATTTCATCTTTCATTAATTCCCGTAATGCTTCGCACATACCATTCGCCCTCCTTACCTTCTGATATATTTCATAGTTTGCACTGACGCTTGCCTGTAATACTGCATCTATATTATTCCGCTCCCGCGGTGTCTTCATATTTTCTGTCTGTTCTAAAAACTTCCTGATATCCTCTATATCGGCATTTGCAGATAAGATTCTTAGGCTGCTGTGCATAGTCCGGTTCAACCTGCTGATCACCACAATCTGCACTGGGAATAAAATGTTCCCTCTCACGTAATAAATACCTGGATATTTTTCTTCCAGTACATATCCTTTTCGTTCTAATTCCAAAAACAGTTCTCTTGGATATGCTTCACGGAACAATGACACGGTCAGTTCGTCCGCCGGGATTTCATCGATTGTTTTCCCATATCCTTTATAAAGGCAGGCATATCCAAGTGTTTTGTAAAGAGTGTCTATCGACAGTTCATCTCCCAGTCCTTTGTATTCTAACACATTGTACTTTCGCATGATATGACCGATTTCATTTTTCATCACTTTTTCTGCATTTTCTTCTTTTATGATCAGAAGATCAATACGGATCGGTTCTTTACTCAAATGGTACTCCGATATTAAATCCAGTTCCTCGATGTTTTCTTTTAGTTCGAGTTCCGCTGCTGCATAAAACGCAGGATGCCACTGGATCTTTTTGGCTTTGTCTGATGACGATTTCTTTGTCTTTTGCGCGATAATCATTTCCTCCCTTTTTGTTCGGGAGAAGCGTCTGATATTTTCGAATCCTCCCTGCTTTTATTTTTATTTAGTGGTGATTTAAAAGCATTGAAAATTCTGAGTGGCTCGCATGTTAATATGCAGCCTTTAACGTGGTTTTGATTTGTTTTGAAACGGCGTATGTTACCTTATAGATTTTGTTAGAATGTAATGCTTTAAATAGATTGTAACATGCCGACATATATCTGTCAGTAGTATCACATATTTTTTATTATTTTTGTAATATCTGCACAAAATGTGTGTACTGATTTTCTACTTAGTTTTAGAACCGCTGACTTCCTTTTTCCCACTCATGCTCTGTAGTGATATGTTTTTCATCTACTCTCTACAATAAAGCACATTCTTTATACTTAGATTTTATTTGTTCTATTATCTTTAAAATTGCTTTTTCTGCTGTATGTTGGTTAATCCAACCCTCTCTTGCATAGCCTGCCAAACTTAGTTTATTGTTATCTACTCGTTGTATTACAATTAATGCCCCATTCATATTATTGATACCACTATCAACAGTTACCACATATATCTGTTTTTCAAAATCCTCCTCAAGAATTTTTGCATTTCCAATAAGACAATCTCTTAAATTATCAAATGTTATATTGTCTACAAAATATTCTTTTATGACAATTTCATTCTCCTTAGCCCAAACATACGAATGCAGTTTATCAATTATTTCAATATTCCTCTCCATATTCTTCTCCCATAAAACAATTTGGTATTCTATGTAAATGCAATATTCTCTAAATCATCCTCTTTCACATGTTCCGACATGTTTTCAAGAACATCTTTCAGACTTTGAACCATCTGTTGATTGGTTACTGCTGCAACATATTTACGTTTTGCTACTTCACTTTCAATAATGGGTACCAGAAGATTTCTTGCATATTCTCTTCTATTTGAAGATGCATACATGTCTTTCAATATACTTCCATCTAATTTTTCTCCCAGTCTGTCAACTGATTTTTCTGCCTCCTTTTGATTTAATAAATAATCTTTTGCAAGTTTCTCAAATTCTTTCTGAATAATTCTAACCATCTCATCAGCATCATCTTCGATAAAATTTCCAAGAACTGTTTCCGTTGCCTTTCCTGCTGCAGCCCCTGCTACAACAGAACCAACCAATCCTCCCACAATTGTCCCGATTCCAGGCAAAATTGCTGACCCCACTGCTGCACCACCAATCCATCCACCTGTTCCTCCTGCAACCGTGGTTGCTGTATTAGCAAGATTTTTAAATAACTGCTTTCCAGATATACGTCCCTGAAATATATTTGCAATGTCAAATGACGATAGTATCACCACTGTTGCACCTGCAGTTATTACATTTCCTCTCAGCAATTTAGCTGCACTTTTCATAGCTGCCGCACCATAAATATTGCCACCATCACGAAAAGCATTAATAAGCAGTGCTGATGCCTTCGGTCCCATAACAGAAACTATCGCTTCCGAACTTCCGACAAGTGCACTATTCAATCCTGCTTTTGACAGCTGTCCTGCAAGAACAGATGTAACAAATGCAGTTCCTCCAACTTTTAATCCTGAAGCTGTCGCTATCTTTAAAGACTTCTCGAGTTCTTCCCCGTTCCATAAATTAGTTGCCAATGTAATCATCGCCGTCACACCGAATGCTGATTTTGCAGCAACTGCTCCATTAGCAGCATCATATGTTATAGACTCCACAGTTCCTGCTTTTGCGATATTTCTAGCCTGTTCATAAGTAAAATGTCCTTTTCGAACAATATTTTCTGCTTCATTAATATCCTTTACACCTGGTACTTTCCCTTTTCGTATTTTATCTTGCATAGCCTCTACCGCGGCATCATATTTATCTGATGGGACTTCAATCTGCATTGGCTTTCCATCTTTCAGATATCTGAAATTTCCCTGTTCATCAAAGCATTCATTAACACAGGCAGAACCTGTCTGGCAATATTTTGATTGAATAAATATTCCATCTACCATTCTGTCTGCGCCATTTTTCACATTATCATCACCAACTATCTTTGCATCATGTCCTGTCAAATTATCATACAAATTGTTGGCTCTCTCTGCAGCAAATCCATGTCCCTGTCTTCCATGGAATTTTTCTTCTTCATATAATTTATTTATCTGACCATATGCTGCACTCGAAATTCCACCCGCCATTGCTCCATAATTTTCTGATTTATCAGTCTGTACATTTAACCTCTCAATATTATCTTCTGCAGGCTGTCTTATCAACGCAAGCAATTCTTTAAAAAAACGATACAATGGTGTTTTATTAAGATAAATACTTGTCCAATCTATTTTTGTTCCATCATACAATTTTATCTGCAATTCATTATTGCAGTCTTTATTCGCTATGTCATATAACTCAATATCTTCGATGTCGTCATACCAGATTTTCTTTGGTTTCTCTAATACTTCCAGATAATATACCTTTGTATCTGTAAATAAATATCCGGATTTTCCGCTTCCTGCAACTGTGGTGTCATAAAATCCAATTACCGTACTCTCATCTAATCCCGATGCAAATTTCTTTTTTGCATTGTCTAATTTTTTTCGAGAAATATCATTTCCTATCTGAAATCCAGATATTGTTTGAATTTTAGTATAGTATTTTTTCAATAACTCTATTTTTTCTTGATGTTGATCCATATGTTTCCTTTCAATTAATATTTTTAGATATTTGATAAATACTCTGTAACATTTTTATTTCACTCCATTAAAATGTATATTTCAACCCTTTTCCCGCGTTGTATATATTTCTTCTCAACTGATAAAATAAAAGTATTACCTAGGAGATTACAAATCATGAAGCGATTAAAAGATTTGAGACTAAAGATGGGGTTAAGCCAGCAGGCTCTTGCTGATAAATTGAACGTCAGCCAGCAGACCATCTGTAAGTACGAAAATAATACCAATGAACCGAATATCGACATGTTAGAAGCCATGGCAGATATTTTTGACGTATCTGTTGATTATCTGATTGGCTATTCTTCGTATGCCCATAAAGTAGAGGAAGTGTCCGAAACAGCTCTGAATGAGGATGAACTTACCTTTTTAAAAAAATATCGTTCGATCAATCCTTCCTCTCGTGCTTTAGTACAACAGTTTATGGACGAATTTTTACGTTTATCCGGTGAATGATTTTTCTTTTATTATAACGCACACCCTAGACACCGTCTGTCCATCTCAAAAACTTTTTTAATTTTTTACAACTTCAACATAATCTCCCTGACTTCGCAGCCACATATCAATTCCTTTGCCAAATGTTTCAGCTGAAATTAAAAACTTTCCGTCTTCCTCTTTCAGAATCTTTGCCGTCGGCAGACGATCTAATATTGCTTCCACACTGGTTCCCTTATACCAGAACTTCGTACGCTGTAATTTTCCGCCATACATGAACTGTATTCGTTTGCGATACTCCCCTTCCTCGAACCGGTCTTTATACGGAATATTAAAGTGTTCATCAAGCACCTGAAGTTCCTGGATCCGGTCGATCCGGTAAATGGTTGGAAACGCATCATTTGCCACATCAAATGCCTTTTCTTTATCGATTCCTTCAATATTTGCAGCCAGATAAAAATAAAATTCGGAAAAAAGGATTGCCTGTGGTTCTACTTTACGCTTCACAACTTTTTTATCTTTTGTACGCTCATAGCCGATCTCAATGCATTTTTTCTCATGAATTGCCTGTCCGATCTGCCACATCTTATCAATGAATACCCTGTGATGCTGCGGTTCAATGTAATGGTAACGCTCATTGGCAATCAGTTCACTGACAAGGCTCTGGTTCTGCGGCGGCACACAGCACTCGATCAGCTTATCTAACATCTGCATCATTTCGTCTTTGGTAAATGCACGGCTGTCTAACAATATTTTGGTAATAGCAAGCACTTCCTCGTTGGAAAAACGCATTCCTTCTTCCTGCTCAAGCCGATAACCATTCTTCCTTCTGTCATAGATCAGCTCATTCTGGATACCAAAATCATTGACACGTTCGTTCAGATAACAGCGGATGTCATCTAAATCTCTTTGAATCGTTTTTTCATCCACACCGAACTTTTGTCCAGCATCAGTTTTATTGATTACTTTACCGCGCATCAAAAGGTCGTACATCCGCAGAACACGATCTGCTTTTGATCTTTTATCTATCGGCTCCTTTTTCTCCATAATCGTATCTCCATTTGCAACATATTGCACATACTTTTAAGATTAATTTTATTTTTTTTATGCATTTTTAACATATTGTTATTGTAACACATCTGTATTTTAATTTCCACAAATTCAGTTATTTTCTTAGGGAAATTTTTGAAAAAACTTCTTCTGACTATCCGCAGACTGCCAGAAGAAGTTCTCCTAAAACCTTATTCCAGCCAGTGATCTTTTACAATATTTGCATCTTCCAAGCCAGTCCTTTTTTAATTTTTTTCCACAAAATGGACAGATTCTTGGTTTTACCACACAATACATTTTCCCACTTCCTTTTATTCATCCAGCAGACTCAGATCACTACCCTGCGCATACTCTATAGGATTGTCATTCTCATAATATTCGCCATCCCCAATCTCTCTTGACCACAAAAGTTCTTCCTCTGCCTGATTTCCCTGCAGAGTAAGACGGCGTACTTCTTCCACACCCATATATCCATAAACTTCGTACAGACCATTTCCATCCTCTGCTACATAAAAACTATATATCCCATAGAACGGACTTGTGGATGAAATCGCACCATTTTCATCAATCGTATAAATAATGTTTTCATAATCTGCATTACAGGTTCCATAACTGAGCAGAAGATCTTTTCTTCCATCTCCATTAATATCATACAATGAATAGGTACAGTTTCCCGGATACTCATTTTCCATTTCAACAACAAAGGAAGAATACATTTCCCTGTAATCCAGATTATTAACATCTACATCATCAAATTCGTACTGATTTTCATCCTGTGCCAAGGAATCTTCCTGCATTGTCTGATCTGTAAAATCATCCGATACATTTTCATCTGAATGATCAGCATTCAATATGGTATCATCCACACCCAGATCTACATTTTGTTCGGCATCATCAGATGATATCATTCCATGTGACTCTTCATAACTGCTGAAAATAGAATCTAACGCAATTCCCATAGTCAGCATATTCTGTGATTCTCCATCAATATCTAAATATTCTACGGAAAAAGTTTCATTATCATCAGCAATAATAAATTGAAAACAAAGTTTCGCTTCCTTATCTCCATACATGCATTTTCCATGAAACTCGACTACTTTTCTATCGCTGGATGATTTAAAATACTGCCAGTCCGGATCTGAAAAATAGTCATCAAACGCTTCGCCATAAGTAATCTGCGGATAACTGCTCGGTGCCCCGCCTTTTACCATTTCAATGTATTCATTTCCTGACGGAATAAGGTACAGCACCACAAGTAAAAAGATTCCTCCAAATGTTCCAATCAGCGAAGCCGTATGTAATTTTGTCAGTCTCATTGCCTTTTTATATTTTGTAAAGGGATTCATCGGCAATGTATGATTCTCTTCTTTTGCAATATAATCAAGAATAGCATTTTCTTCTACAACATAATTATAATTTCTTCTTGAATCTTCCTTGCTGCGTATCACATGAATTATACCATCCTCAAGGTTCAGTCTGTGTTTTCCGTATTTTCCCTGCACCTCAACATTTCCCTGTTCATTGTAATAAACCTGTTTTACCAGAAAACAGTTCATGTTTCTGATAATCTGCATCAGTTCCTCTGAAGTTGGAATATCGGTTTTCAAACCATCCGCATAC
>ENA-ORSR01001590-ORSR01001590.1-human-gut-metagenome-genome-assembly--contig:-NODE-1590-length-15333-cov-10.574355_pt1 | contig 15333 bp, 16 predicted proteins | sample MGYA00241901_ERZ509166 | MGnify/ENA primary metagenome ERZ509166 (study PRJEB26280, sample SAMEA2338860) | human gut metagenome | biome: human gut; feature: human-associated habitat; material: faeces... | reverse complement strand
CATCCTCCCATGTAAAAAATATGGGAACCAGCTGTCCGTCTTTCCGAAACTCTGCCACTACATCTACATATACTTTGTTCATGCCGACACCTCACTATAAAATCTCGATTGCTCTTGGCGATGCCGGGATTCTGCGGATATATCCATTTTGCTCCAACTGCTTGATTCTGGAAAAAGCAGATGATGTTGATCTTACTCCGATCAGTTTTCCAAATTCCCGGACTGTCGGCGGGTATCCATGCTCCTTCGTATAATTCAAAATACACTGATAACTTTCTTTCTGTTTTCTGGTTAATACTTTTTTCAAATCTATCCCTCCAATTACCCATGAAAATAACTGTGTGGATGGACCGTGTGCGTACCAGCGTCTAAGTGGGATAAGACTTTATTCTGATACATTGCCGCTCGCTGTATACTGAAATATCCAAACCGTCGTCTAATCTCATCTACAGTACGATCCAGCTTCTCTAACTGCTGCAATCCTTTGATTGGCAGGTAAGACGCTTCAACCGGAATTAGTACTTCATCTGATGCAGCCAGTGCATTGATTGTGATCATTCCCAATGATGGCATACAATCAATGATAATTGCATCATATTGATCCTTGATACCATATAAAATCTGTTTCAATACATATTCCCTGCTCATTGCATTTACCAACTGTACTTCCGTACCTGCCAGTCCAATGTTAGAACAGATAATGTCTATCCCCTCTGCCTGATGTCTGATAAAACATTCGGAAGGAATATCTTCATCTTTCATTACTGTATCCATAAGAGCTGTAAGTGTTTCATTACTGTCATCACAATCACGATATCCAAATCCTGCGGATACATCAGACTGTGGATCGGCATCAACGATTAACACTTTCATATTTTTTTGTGCTAATCCTACTGCTAAATTAGCTGTACATGCGGACTTTCCAGTTCCCCCTTTTTGGTTTACAATAGAAATAATTCTAGCCATTTTTTCATCACCTTTCAATCAATAAAAATGACCGAATCAGCTAAACAGATTTTCATCCATTACGAGCTAATTCGGTCCTGTTTTCGCTATTAAATTGTAATATCATCACTTTCGTGATACAGTAAAAGCATCTCAGATAAAAGCGAATATTTTCTTTCATCTGAATAAGGTTTTTATAAAAGATAGGCCTTTCCTTCATAAATTTGTTGATTCGTTGCAAGTTTTTTTCAGGACCAAATCGCCTCAACCCCTTGTATTTACTGGGTTTCCGTTGATTTAGTCTTATTTTATCATCATCATCTCCTTTTCGTAACCCACAAAACAGTCCCAGTAAAATTTCCAGATACCAAGGATTCTTGCTCGCAGCTTCAAGAAAAACTTTCAATTTTTCTTTGCTTAATACCCTTACCTTTGGTTTTGCTCTCGGATATGGCTTTGTCTCAGGCATTGGATTATAGCTTATGAACTTATCTCCTGCTGCATCTTTCATGGCGATGCTCAAAAGCTCCCGCCCTTTATTTCCCGCTGAAGGACAGATTTTTGCGACACGTTCCAGTAGAGCATCTAAATACTCTACTGAAATGTATTTTAATTTGATATCCGCTTCCATACTCGGAAGAATCAGATTATATAAGGTATATGCTCCAACCATTCTCGTGGTTGTCTCAATTCTCGGACTGAAAATATTTTCAAACCAGTATTCCAGATAATCCCCAAGCATCACATCTGTCTTTTGCATTTTTGCAATCTGGAGATTTCTCTGCTTCTTCTGGTATCTTTTTTCATATTCCCAGTAACTTTTCTCTGCTTCTTCCGGCGTTTCAAAGCCACCTTTTTTCCCATATTTTGTCGTCAGATCGTCCTGCAGCTCTTTGGTTCTGTGATACCATGATTTTCCTTCAAAAAAGACAACTCTCTTTTCCTTTGACATTGTCTCCTGCTGCGTTTCTTTCTGTTTCATTCTGCTCTCACTCTTTCTCTCTCCTCGTCTCCATTCAGCCACTTATCAAAAGAATTGCATGGGATACGATAAGATCTGCCAATCTTCAACACCCGGAATGGTTTTCTGTCATAATAAACATTTTCTATAAATTCATATGCCTTGGAGCGTCCCAGCCCAAGCAAATTTTGAACATCTTCTACTTTATATACTTTCTTTTCCATTTCATTCTCTATCATTGCCATGACGTTATCCTCCTCGTCCTAATCTTTGCGCTTTACTACCGGTAGTTTTTAGCTGTGTAACATCTAAAAACGGTACACCACTAAGATATCCATTTTCGTCTACATCGTCCAATGTGCGAATTTTCAAATCGCACACTTGACTTTTACGTGTTACTTGTTCTTTCTTCCTATATAATAGTCGTACCCATTCCGGACATTGCAGAACATACATAATTCCTTATATCGCTGCTCCGGATTCACCCGCCGGATATAACGTCCCGGCACCTCATAAAAATTGCCTGCACATACTCTGCACAAGCTCACGACTAACGGTTTTTCAATTATCTTCGGTATCCCGGTACTTCTTCGGATTGCTTTATTGATTTTCTCCATTTCAGTACGATCTAAGGTACACACATAATTTTCCAACCGTCTTTTATCTAAAGTTCTAAGCTGCTCCAACAGCACTACAGAATCCTTTTCCAAACCTTCCATTTCCGGGACTGCAATGTGTGTCGGCAGTTTCATTTTTTCTTTACTTGTAATTGCTGCCACGATCACTGTCGGACTGTATTGATTTCCTATATTATTCTGAATCACCAGCACCGGACGATAACCGCCCTGCTCACTTCCAAATACAGGATCAAGGTCAGCGTGATAAATATCCCCACGCCTGACGTTTCTATCTTCCATCTTTGCTATATCTCCTCTCGTCTTTCTAACTGTTGTTATCCCTAAATATGTAAAATACAAGCCTATTTGTCCCCGACGCCCCGACTTGTAATTGGGAAATCATCAGACGGCTGACTGCTAATCAGCTCCACAGGATTTTATCTAAAATAAATATATGGGATTGGGAGTTTTCCTCTCCAGGGATCTCCTGAAGCTGCCCTCACTTGTTGCGGCATCAAAGAAATATTTTGTATACACGACTTTATGACCGGACAGGAGTATCATTATGCCTGTTGTCTGTCATCGCCCTGCCAGAAGCAATCTGACAGTTATAACCAGATATTTTTCGCTCAACAGTCCGGGTAATACAAACTGAAACCAAAAGGAAGTATACGGGTGGGATTTCGCTGTCTTTACCCAGCCTGTGTTATGGCGTATTTGTTAATGTGGCTTACGCTCATCACGATAACAACAGGAATGTGCCTGATGAATGTATATGAATTTGTCAAGGTTCTTCCCGCTCCCCAGTCTTTTCGTGACAAAAGAAGAAACAGGTGGATCAAAATATTTCTCTTTCCACCTGTTTCCTCACTTAAACGCTATTTTTCAACCCACTATCTCAAAATCTTTTTCAAATTTCTGATTGCTGCTTTTACAGACTTTGCTACCATCTGAAAAGAGCAGCCTTCTTCCTGTGCAATCTGCTCATAATTCTTATCTTCAAAATAATACTTCATCAATCGTCTTCTCTGAATTTCCGACAACTGCTGAATTGCACTATGTAAACGTTCCGCTTCCAGTTTATTCAGAACAGTATCCTCTACACCTTCCTCTTTCTGAAATACCCGTTCATATAAACTGGAATCCCAGATTTCTGACTGTTCCAAATGCCTGTCCACAACATTCATATGCGACACATCCTGCAATTCAAACGTATTAAAAGCTTCATATACATTCTTTCCTATTTCCAAATCCTTGTACTCTTTTTCACCATTACGAAATGAAACATAATATTTTCCGTCCTTCTCATAGATTTCATATGGGTTATATTTATCTTTTCTTCTTTTAGGCTGTCTGCCTTCCATGACCTTTCCTCCAATCTGAATTTTTTTGAATTCAGATCAGTAGGCGGGGCACGAATACGAACAATCGACCTTATTTTGAATTGCTCATTCTCAATATTTAGGTAACAAAAAACGCCCTGACAGATTTCACTCCTATGGACGCATTTAATTCGATATTTTATTACCCTGGATTCATTATTGGCTCTTACCCTAGTTTCAATTCCAACATTTACTAATGAAATTGTTGAGATTTTTTTAATTGAATACCTTCTGTTGAACAGAATTTTTTAGCTGAACTCTTGCTAAGAACCATATTTTCTCCGGTTAGATTCCGGAAAAGAAAATAAGCATACAAATACTGCTCTTTCGGAATCTGTTTTTTTAACCGAAAGAGATTTGTATGCTTTCTCATTCATCGGGTAATACCCTGTGTTTTTTCTAATGTTACACCCTTTTCACTTTTCAAATTTTGGGTAATACACTAAGTTTATGGAGGTATACAAACATGGATATTCCAAAAACATTATTTGCCACTTTAGTAAAACAAGGGCGTATGGAAATGCATTTAACACAAGAAGCTCTTGCTGAAAAACTCGGAATATCGGCGGCTTATCTTGGAGACCTCGAACGCCATAAAGGCGGTCCCAGTCTGGAATTATTTTGTAAAACCATGCAGACTTTAAATATTTCTGCTGATGACTACGTTTATCCAAATCAAAATAAAAATAATTCTACATATGATCAGATTCTTCGGCTCTTAAATCAGTGCAATGATTATCAGTTACAGGTAATTCTTGCAACTACGACAGCTCTGCTAGATTCTAATCCTTTTATTTCTAACGTAGACACTACTAATGATACAAAATAAAACTTGTAAAATACCGATAAATAGCTGATAATTACCGATATTTAAAATTAGTGGAATAAATACTATTACCATATGTTAAAAACAGTTATGCTATATCATTACAACTTGATATAACATAACTGTTTCTTCTTTACGAACATCCTTTTATCTATCAAATACTACATTTTCCTCCACGACACACTTAATTGCTTTTCATCTCGCTAATTATTTTTTCCATATCCGTCGATTTTTTCAAGAGTCCTAAACCAGCCAATAACTGAATACAATCTACATATCCTTGACAATATGCCCTTTGTTCTGACACAAACGCTTCTTCTTCCAAAATTTCTCCATATTGCTTCAACTTCTCCCTGTCCTCATAACTTATATGATCGAGAAGTTTATTCACCTTTTCTTTTTCCATTTTCTTCTTCAACTGAATATTTGCAAGTTCTTGGAAATAGATATAACTTTCTCTGTTTATATTCTCACAACGCAACTGGTTCAAAAAAGAGGATATTTCATTCCAAATATCATTTTCCATAAAAATTTCTCCTGCTTTTTTTGGTATCTTTACTTATTATGCCCAATTTTATATTCCATCATTTCATCAATTCACCATTAAATTTATATCCCATACCCCATACATTTAAAATGTATCTTGGTTTTGCAGAATCTGGCTCAATCTTTTTTCTGATTCTCCGAATTATGCCCATAACATTATCTTCTGCCCCATAATATGGTTCTTTCCACACCTGTGTATATATTTGTTCCTTTGAAAATATCCGTCCTGGATTTTTTGCCAGCAAATATAATATTTCAAATTCATAATTCGTCAATTGAACCAGCTCACCATTACTTTCTACAGAACGATATTCCGCATTTATTTTTAATGCTCCGTAATCAAGTACCCTATTTTGTTTATCAGGCATCTCAGAGTATTTTTTAGCAGACAGAAAATGTAATAATTCATTTAATTTTTCTTCCTCATTTTCATCAAATGTTACAACAACTACCCTTCCCATTTTTATAAAAACCTTTCACATTTCAAATCTTACAAGTGTAATTTTTATCTATTATTACATCTGTAAGATTTAAAGTCAAGTTTTTATTTCGTTGACAGAATAACCTTTTAAGATATATAATATTTTTATTACATTTGTAAGATTTGGAGGAATATCACATGAGCAATCTGCCTCAAATTTCAGAAGCTGAATTTGAAGTTATGAAAATCGTTTGGAAATACGCACCAATCAGCACCAATGAAATTACTGAAAAATTAACACAAATTTCCAGTTGGAGTCCTAAAACAATTCAGACATTGATTAAACGTCTCGTTTCTAAAAAAGCACTAACCTATGAAAAACAAAGCCGGGTTTTTGTCTATACTCCATTGGTCAAGGAAGACGAATATATTCGGCAGGAAAGTAATTCTTTTTTAAAGCGATATTATAATGATAATATCACTTCTATGCTTGCCTCTTACATTGAGGATGATAAATTGTCTGAAGAAGACATTGCCAGCTTACGGAATCTTCTTTCCAATCATTAACCATGGGAGGAGCATATTTTGATATATTTTAGTTTTCGATTTTTACTCTGTAATGCCATCATTTGTATTTTTTTAGGTAGTTTACTGGGATTAAAAAATTTATTGCAAAGGCAATTATCCGCATGTATGCAATATAATCTTTCGATTATATTTCTTGCCGTTCTAATTGTTCCCTTTTTACCGATAAACTCTGCCCCATCTTCTATATCGTGGAGACATTTGCTGACAGCCAGTTCAAGTACCAATGGTGACATTCAAACCACTTTTCTTTCTGGTAATGGTTATAATTTGGATAAAATAAATGATTTTGCTGTCTCTGTCAGCACCCAAATACCAACTTTTATTCACACATTACTTGTATTTTTCTGGAGTATCGGTATATTCATAATGTTTTTTCTTCTCTACCGCTCAGTAAAACAAGTAAAAGCCTTACATAGTTCTGCTTTACCTCTTCAAAATGAAGAACTAAACGCTCTTTATATAGAATGTTTAAACGAAGTGAACAGCAAGCATACCATTCCGATTTATAGTACAGCATTTTTGAAATCTCCTGTTTTGGCTGGTTTCCTGCATCCTCGCATTTATCTTCCAATTCACTTGATTTCAGATTTTAACGCTGGAACTATAAGCGCAACTGATATTCGCTATATGCTTCTTCATGAACTGCAGCACTACAAGCATAAAGATATTCTAATTGGATATTTGATAAATACAGTAAATGTTTTCTACTGGTTCAATCCCCTAATCTGGTATTTTCTAAAAAGAATACGACAGGAACGGGAACTTGCCTGCGACAGTGCTGTATTACAATTATTGAAAGAAACAGAATACAAGTCATATGGAAATACACTGATTAACTTTGCCGAAACAATAGCTCTGTCTCCATTCCCTCTTACTATGGGAATTAGTGGAAATATAAAACAGTTAAAAGGACGCATTTTAAATATTGCATCATTCCACCAACCTACTTTTAAACAAAAAATTCGTGGATATCTTATATGCATATTCGTCTCTACTATCATCATTGGATGCATTCCCATACTTTCTGCTTATGCTTCTGATCAGACTGGGTATCATTTTGACACAACCGAAAAGAATATTACTCAGCTAAATCTTTCTTCCAATTTTGGGGACTACACTGGAAGTTTTGTTTTATATGATCAGTCTGCTGATAAATGGAATATTTATAATATGGAGCATGCTTCCACACGTGTATCACCGAATTCGACTTATAAAATATATGATGCATTACTTGGCTTGGAATCTGGAATTATTACACCAGAACATTCCACTTTCACATGGAATGGAGAACCATATCCTTTTAATTCATGGGAAGCCGATCAAGATTTAACCTCGGCTATACATAATTCCGTAAACTGGTATTTTCAGGCAATTGATTCACAGGCAGGTTTTGAAGCCGTAAGAACATTTTTACAGACAATAAACTATGGGAATCAGAATACTGGAACAAATCTAAATCTCTATTGGACAGATTTCTCTCTGAAGATATCACCCATAGAACAGGTGGAATTGTTACAGGATTTCTATCAAAATAATTTTCATTTTGACAGTAAAAATATCCAGGCAGTAAAAAAAGCTCTGCTGCTTTCCACTACTTCTTCCGGTTCTCTTTACGGGAAAACAGGAACCGGGCGTGTCAATGGTAAGGATGTCAATGGCTGGTTTATCGGATACATTGAAACATCGAATAATACTTACTACTTCGCAACAAATATTCAATCCTCTTCTGGTGCAACTGGAAGTCAGGCTACCGAAATAACAAAATCTGTACTTTCTAATCTTGGTATTTGGAAATAAATAAAGAGAACTGATAGCATAATTTCCTGTTATCAGTTCTCTTTATTTCATTCTTCTCTACTGATCAATTCTGCAAATTACCTAACCGGTACTGATACCTCGGTATATTATCAATACCATTATCTAAAATCCTGTTTCCAACATACTGAATCGTTCCATCATCCTGAATTTTCATCGTAAGTTCGTGTGTAATAACAGCATCATTACATACAACAGAATCACATACTGCATGAATTGTCAAAACAATGGTTCCATCTTCATTATGCCTGACTTCTGTTACTTCCGGTAAAGACAAGCCAAAATGTGTTGGTGAATAATTACCATATCCCAATCGTTCCCAGATAAACCTATTACTTTGTTCATCGTAGACCGCCCATTCTTTCAATTCTTCTTTTGTAACAGGAAGATATGTCATAATTACATTTTCGAACTCTTCTGCTGGAATTCCCACAACCTCTTTTTCTGCAGTAAATTTTTCTCCATATTTCATTTGATAAAAATATTCATAAAGTCCATTATAATCCAACCCCTGCATATCCTCCGCATTCCAGTTTGAACATAACAGATTGTTTCCTTGATAGCCGAACGTACTCACATATTTTTTTAAATATTCCCGACACTCCTCACTCAAAGGCTTTACCCGGATAATACAACTTCCATCTACAATCTCTGTCACTTCCGGTGGTTCAGGTACGCATAATTCATAACAGAAATTCCCATTTTCAGTATATGCCCATTCTTTTATTTTTGATAGCGATATGTATGTAAGTACAGGCTCTGTATCCTCACTCCAGATCATTTTTGCGGACATCACACTCATTTCTTTTCCATCATAACTATATTCTTTTCTGGTAATTCCACCATCTGTATCTGCTTCATATAAAATTACACTTCCTTTTTCTTCTTGTTCTGCAGATTTTAAAAATTGTTCCATCTTCTGATAATTATCCATAACAGAATAATGATCGGAACCAATAACCGGATTCCCATTTTGTTTGATAATTTCTTTCATCCGATTCATCATTTGCTCAGCAGTGTTCTGATCTGCTTCTTGTATTCCATTATATTCAGAATAAATGTCTCGGACAATGCCCATAATTTCTTCACAATCGTTCACAGCTTCCTTTTTCTTGTCTTCATCGATTGGTAGATTATATCCCTTATCCGGATTTTCCATGGTAGTGTTTTTCTGATTCTTCTCATTTTTTACATCTGTGCTGTTTAACGATATCTTACTTTCACAGGAAGTCAGAATCATTCCTATACAAAGTACTAACAAAATACTTTTTCTTTTCATATTGCCCCCTAATTATTACTGTAATTCTCTTCCCACTCTTCTTCTGTTAACCTTGGCATATACCACCCTGCATTTGCATTTTGATCTGAACTGATTACCTTATTTGATAAATACTGGAAACTTCCGTCTTCCATAGGTTTTATCATCAATTCACTGGTGATTGCCTGATCTAACATTCTGATTTCCCATACTGCTTCTATCGTAAGTTTTAATGTTCCATCTTGTAATTTTTCATATGAGATAACTTCCGGATATGGCTCATATGGGAATTCACAATCATATAACCCTCGCGGTCTGTATCTAAAAGTTTTATTATTAGAGTTATAAAAAGTTCCCTTTTCAATCTCGGTATTACTAAATGGTAAATAGGTCTTTATAACCTCTTCAAACTCATCTTCTGGAACTTCATATTCTACTCCACCATAATTTGCTTCATATGGAACTTGCTTTCCATATTTCATATAATACATTTTTTCATAAAGATCATAAAAATCAAGTTCCGTATAATTCTGGTTATCCCAATTTGTAATCAACAGATTATTAAGTACATACCCCAACGGCATAACATATTTTCGATTCAATTCCCGGCATGTTTTATCTAATGGCTGCACTCTGAATCCAGTTTCACCCGGTGCTCCATCAAATCCCGGTGGGTGATATTCCTCCAGAAACAAATATCCTTTTTCTGTATATTTCCACTCATATGCTTCATATTCATCATAATAATTAGCCTGTGGACTATTATCTTTCCATTTAACCTGACATAATCGAACATTTATCTTTCCATTCATTGACTCTAAATGATATTGTATAATTTCCCCTTCATCAAATACAACAACAATATCAACTGCTGCCTGTTCTTCTTTCTCCGCTGCTTTGCAAAAATCTTCCACTTTTTCACGATTGACCATATCAATCTGATTATCACAATCTACTGCCGCATATCCTTTCTCTTCCAGACAATTGATAATTTTTCTTTTCACCTTTAATGTATTTAACTCCGACTTCTCCTTCATATAAACAGACCGAAAAGTTTGCGCTGTTTTTTTTACTTCTGCATTCATTTCAGATTCTACGGTTTCTTTCTTTTCTTCTTTTTCCGTAATTCGATTTTGTCCGCACCCTGTAAAAACAATAAGAACTATCAATATCATCGCAAATATCTTACATATGTAATAATTTCCCATAAAAATTTTTTTATTCTTCAAAATACTCATCCAATACTGTTGCATCTTTTTTAACAACATAACCACTTCCACCGATTCCTTTCACATTCTCAACCATACTGATAAGAAGAATTGGTTTGTCCACGCTTTTATCTGCCGTAAACACCGAAAACCACCCGATTTCTTTGCCAGAAGTATCTTCTTTCGTTGCCTTCAACTCGGCTGTCCCTGTTTTTCCAGCCAGCAAAATATCGTCACGATGTGCAGCATATCCGGTTCCTTCCGGATCATTTACAACACCTTCCACCCCTTGCATAATTTCTTCTACATTTTCTTTGCTAAACGCATTTTCTATCCATGTTTCACCGGATGCTTCTTCTTTGTATTTCAAATACGGTTTTATCATATTCCCTTCATTTAAAAATGAAGTATAAATACTTGCCAGATGTAATGGATTTACAAGAATCTGCCCTTGCCCATAACCACTATCTGCCAATTGTATTTCTGTTTCTATTTTATCTGTATTGGAATATGTTGATTCCTGCATCGCAATCTCAAACGGCATATCCTGATTAAATCCTATTTCATTTAAAGTATTCATAAAATTCTCACTACCAATTTTAAGAGCTGCCTTTGCAAAATAAATATTATCAGAATAGATAATTGCATTTTTCATAATAACCGGTTCATATTCATGAAGTGTTGTCACTTGATAAGATCCCCAAGACGAATCTTTCTGCCATGCCAAACCTTCATTTCCAAAATCTTCTTTTGGATCTATGCTTTCCGTTTTCAACCCAATTCCTGCCACAACTGGTTTAAATGTTGAGCCAGGACACCATACTTGACGAAAACGATTATATAATGGCTTCTTTTCGTCTTCGTTTAATGATGTCCATTTCTCTGATGATAAGCCCCGTATAAATTCATTATTATCATAAGATGGGGTACTTACCAAAGCCAATACTTCTCCCGTATAAGGATTCATTGCGACAGAACACCCCGGATCTTCTTTAAACTGCTCGTATAATGATTTTTGCAAATCGGAATCTATCGTTAATCTTATATCCATACCATCTTCTTTAAAAATACTTGCAAGAACCTCTTTTACTTCCCCATCACTATCCAAAATCTTTATATCACAACCATCTTTTCCTTTTAATTGCTTTTCGTATAACTTTTCCACCCCAGATCTTCCGATTACACTTTCAGCTGAATATCCTTCCCCTGGATGATTTTCCAAATCTTCTGCTGTTACAGACTGTACATAACCAATTAAATGAGCTGCTGCTTCCCCTAACTCATAGGTTCTAACTTCCACATCTGATAGCATAACCCCTGGAATTTCCAAAAGTTTATTCTGACAATCCTGCTCCTCAAGTGTCTTTTCTTCTGGCTGTATTTTCATTAAATCTATTTCTTCTACTTTCGGAATAGTTTCAATTGGTACAAAAGAATCTTCTTTTACCCACTTTGCTGTGAGTTTGTTATTTATTGTTTCTACATCTATCTCTAATAACTCCGCTATTTTTTCAATAGATACATTCCTGTCTTCCAGCTTTCCCGGTATAATGCCAACTGATGTTGCTACTCCTTTTCCTGCAAGCATTTTACCATCTCGGTCTAATATTTCTCCTCTCTCCGCTTTTGATGTAGTAACACTTATTTTATCATCACTCTCTAAATCTGGAAAAATCAGGCTATCCTGCCATACTAATTTATATCCCTGTTTCGTCTTCTTCAGTTCCGCCATATTGTCAAATTGTATTGTTCCGGCAATTGTATTACATGATGTTTCATACGAAAGCGTAACTGTATCTGCTTTTTTCTCTTTCACAGCTATATGACTGATTTTAATGTCACTGACCTCTATTCCTTCGTATATCTTAGAATTTCGTTGTATGTATTCTTCTTTTGTCAGATAAACTTTTTCATCTGAATCTATCATAGTATACATTACTTCATATTCCTTTTTTTCAATATGGTTCATATATTCCACAAGTGTGTCTTCTGGTGATTCCGTTATCGTCCTTTTTAATAAAACACCTCCTGAAACAGCAATTACTGTTATAGCTACTATCAGCCCAAAAATCTTACAAGCGTAAGATTTTTGGATATTTTGCTTTTTTCGTCTATTTTTCATAGATATTCCTTTCTTCTAATTTTTTTGTTTCTTAAATCTTACGCTTGTAATATTTAAAAGTCAAGTCTATTTTCAGGAATTGTATACTCCAGATTCACCATTAGACTATCACACTTTTTCTCCTGCCTTTTAATATGCCGGGACACCGTATCCATAGATATTACTGCTTCCGATACGGTAACTCCGTCTTGCCACTTTATCCCCACTGTTGCCTTCTATGGTATTGACGGTTCCACCGCTGACACTCTCTACAATTCCAACGTGGTCAATCGTCCCATTATTTCCCCAGTCAAAGAAAATAATATCTCCTGCCACCGGGGTATAACTTCCGTCACGGAACCTACCTTTGCTTTCAAACCACTTCACACCGTCCGAACAAAGAGAAAATTTCGGAATGACTCCACTCTGAATATAACCGCTCTGGTCTGCACACCAGGACACAAAGCAGGCACACCACTCTACCCTGCCTCCAAATCCATACCATCTCCAATAAGTCGTTCCGCCTTTTCCTTCCTGCGATGCTGCCACCTGAACGATTGCCTGATTGCCGATACCTGTCGGGATTCTTCCAAATGCATAATACTGAAGCACATGTGGTACATACTGCTTGTCCCCATAACTGCTCCACCCCATTCTCTGTGCCATCATATCAGAAAATTCTGCTGCATTGGCAAGGGTATATCCACCTCTAGCTTTCGCCCATTCCAGATATCCATTTCCATAATTGTAGCTTTGCAATGCCAGTTTAATATTTTCCATATCCAGAGGATTTTTTACTCCTGCACGTTCCAGACAGCTTTTTATTTCCTGCACTCCGCAAGAAATCGAATACTCCGGATCTGTGATTCCATTCGGCTGTTTGGGATATTTTGTATTAAAACTGCCCTCTGAACACTGCATCGGGTCAAGTCCTCTCCCACCGGATTCCTGCATCATAATCGCTTTAATCAATTCCACATATTCACCAATTCCATATTGGTTTGCATACTGCCGAATTAGTGGCTCATATGCTTCTACTTCTGCACTGACAGAAGAAACCGTACTGGAATTATCCCCGCCTGTCATGCAAAGAAATCCACCAAATAAAATGACGATAATCAATATCACCACTGCAATCCAACCGCCTGCGGTCAATCCACTTAACAATGCTTTTATAGCTTCCATCAACGCTTTTATTGCATGTGTTACTGCCTTTGCTGTCGTTTTCACTGCAATCTTTGTATTCTGTGCTGTCTGTCTTGCTGCCTGCACTGCTTTTTCTGCTTTTTTCATGGAATAATGCATTGCCCGGACAGAAACATTTGCTGTCTGCTCCGATGTCTTAATACTGGTCTTTGCCGTCTGTTCTGCAGTCTTGACCGCTTTTCCAGAGGTCTTGATAGTACCTTTTCCAGTATTCTTTACAACCTGTTCCGATGCTCTCCCGGTCTTGATGGTTCTTTTATCCCGTTCAATGGTCTTAATTTTTTTGACAGCAAGTTCTTTTCCCTGCTCCTGTGCCGTTTCTCCGCCTGAAGGCAGTACTGGTCGAATTTCTTCTTTCGGCTGGTAAACTGTTTCTTCGCCTGTCGAAGAAACAGAAGCTTTCTCTTTCTTCCGTTCAATAATCTTTCCTGCCTGTCTGCGTACCTGATGCCCTGTTTCGTGAAAGATGCGGTCAGCATACTTGCTGGCCGCATCTTCTGCATAACCTACCGGATTATTCTCTCTATCACTAGATTTCTCCGTCGATTGCATGATATTTTCTTTTGTTCTGACATAGGACTGCTTAACATGGTCTGTCACTGTAACTGTCTTATCTAATACTTTAATATCCTTATGGACTTGGCGTGTTTTTATCTTACGATCCATCGCTTTTCTCCATTTGAATCTTTATCTAGCGTTCATGATTAGTTTCTTTTTTGCTCACCTGTGGCAGTTCCCGGCAGTATTCCGGGTATTTCATGCGGATTGCTTCATAAAAATATGATGCATAGCCACAATCGAACATCTCGTATGGGGTAGACAGACTTTCTTCTCCCTTCTCCACATATCCATTCCACAAGTTGAAAGCCAGTCTGGTCAATCGTGCCGAACCGCCTGTCTGCCACCCTTCATGCAATGCTTCTGGTTTAATCAAACGCTCTTTAAAATCAAACATGCGATCAACATGATTTCTGGTATCTTCAGAAATTCCCACACAATAGAAAAATGAACTGTAATAACTGTCGTGCTTTCCGCATTTAGCTAACATCTGATAAAAAAACTTTTCGTGTTCCTTTGATGAAAATCTGATTTCTGACATATTTGGCTCCTTTTCCGGCACTAAAAAACGCCACAAATTGTGACGATTTTCAGTGCCTTGCTTTTCATTATTCAAAATATTTTTAATTTTACATTCTTCCCCGGTTGATACTGTCCTCTCCCGGCTTTGTGGTCATCAGTTTATACAACCTTGTATTGGTTGGGAATCTATTGACGAACGGTACAAGCGAACTTCCATATTTCACCAGACCACAACCGGCATCTGCATTTGTGATATATCCCATTTGCTCTGTAGAAATATTCAAAAGTGTCGCCAACTTTGCTCTGTCCGGCTCTGCCTGATTAAGCATCACGATATACTCACTGTTGGAAATCATCGTACTTGCAAGAACAGAATCTA
>ENA-ORSR01001586-ORSR01001586.1-human-gut-metagenome-genome-assembly--contig:-NODE-1586-length-15344-cov-2.633527_pt1 | contig 15344 bp, 13 predicted proteins | sample MGYA00241901_ERZ509166 | MGnify/ENA primary metagenome ERZ509166 (study PRJEB26280, sample SAMEA2338860) | human gut metagenome | biome: human gut; feature: human-associated habitat; material: faeces... | reverse complement strand
TGTAAATATGTATATCACTGGCATAATATTTTTAAATTGTCATCGGTTTCTATTCTGTCGCTTTCAAATCCACTTTTAAGCCCCTACGCTCTCTCAAAGTTTGCAATATCTGTTCTTTCACTCTGTCGATCCGATCTTTCTTTACAGACAAATCAACCCCGGTATATTGTTTCTGTTTTTCCGCTTCATCCCATCTTTTCCTTTTGGAAAAAACTTCATAATAACCTTCAAAAAAATCTAAAAATAAGTCAATAAAACAGATAGTTGATGAAATACCGTTATATTTGAAACAGAATAAGACATTATTTATGGAAATCGTTATTATTTTAGGATTAATTTTTTTAAACGGCATTTTATCCATGTCGGAAATTGCCATGGTATCTGCCCGTAAAAGTCGTTTAGAGACAGCAGCTAAAAAAGGAAGTAAAACTGCAAAAACCGCCCTGCGTCTGGCCAATGAGCCGGATCGTTTTTTATCCACGATACAAATCGGGATCACCCTGATCGGTATTCTGACCGGTTTATATTCGGGAGAAGCTTTAGCCGGGGATCTGGCCCGTTGGCTGGAAACGATCGGTATCCCCCAGGCCCATAGCCTCACTTTAGCGAAAGGAATCATCGTTATATTAGTCACCTATCTGACCTTAATATTGGGAGAACTGGTACCGAAACACCTGGGTATGAATGCACCGGAAAAAATCGCCCGGTTGATCGCCCGGCCCATGGAAGTACTGTCCAAAATCGCCTCTCCTTTCGTCTGGTTGCTTTCAGCCAGTACCCAAGCAGTTATCCGGCTCACCGGACTTCATGCTTCTACCGAAAATAAAGTGACCGAAGAAGAAATTAAAGCAATCATTCAGGAAGGTACTGAAGACGGTGAAATCCAGGAAGTAGAACAAGACATTGTAGAAAAAGTTTTCAACCTGGGCGACCGTAAAATCGGTTCTATCATGACCCATCGCAGTGACCTCATTTGGCTGGAAATCGGCGAATCCGCCGAATCAATCCGGAATAAAGTGAAGGAGAACGTGTATACCGTGTATCCGGTAGCCCACGATGAACTGGACCACATCGAAGGAGTGGTGTACCTGAAAGACCTTTTCAGCCATTTGGACGAACCGGATTTCAAGCTGGCCGATATTTTACGTCCGGCTCAGTTTTTCCCGGAAAACCAAAGCGTGTACAATACGCTGGGACATCTGAAATCCGATCACATCAAATACGGATTGGTAACCGACGAATTCGGTAGCATTCAGGGTATCGTCACCCTAAAAGATATCGTAGACGTATTGCTGGGAGAAATCACCGAAAGCCACGACGAACCCGAAATCATCCGCCGCGACGACGGTTCGCTATTGGTCGACGGCCAATGCTCGTTTTACGAATTTTTGGAATACATCGATATGGAATGCCTGTATCCCGAATACGATTATAACACCATCAGCGGCCTGATCCTGCATCTATTGGAACACATTCCCCATACCGGCGAGAAAATTTCCTGGCACGAACTGGAATTCGAGATTGTCGATATGGACGGTGCCCGTATCGATAAAATATTAGTATACAGCAAGCAATAAGGTTGTCCCGAAGCAACTTCGGGACAACCTCTTACCGACCTAATACTTCCAGGTCATAGACACGATTTTTCCCGCTATGTGCTCTTTTTTCCGGATAAAAGTCAGGGTATTGTCCAGATTTACCTCAAATTCGAAGACGCTTCCTTCACGCTCCTGCCCAGGCAAACTGACTCCGACAAACAGTTTTACCGCCGATAATACGGTCTCTCCCGGATATTGGGAACTTTCTCCATATTGAGGGACCAAATACAGGGCCGTAATTTCAGCTCCACTTCCAAACTCATTATAACAAGATACAGACCTTCCATTACCGGTATCATAACAATACAGCTCGTTGCCCACACCATAAAATATCGCTGAAGTGGTAAAAGAAACGGCAAAAGGCATATCTTCCTGTACCGCAAAACCGATTTTCTCTTTCTTCAAGGGTTTAAATCCGGACGGGGACATCAACACTTCGACAAAGTAATGGTCAGAAGTAGTCTTTTCCTTAAAAACACAATAATAGTGTGGATAATCCGTTCCGGCAAATCCACGGTCGGCATATACCAGATACAGATCGCGGAAATACCCTTCCGGCACTTCCACTACGCTGAACGAATTGGGCGGCCAACTTGTTTTCTGCAAAAACTGACTATGCTCGTTATCATAGAAGATATACTGCATCATCCCCATAAAAGTATACTCGCTCAACCGATAGTCCTGATCTACCGCATAGGCAGGCTGATACCAACCGACATAAGTCGACCGCTCATGAAGCTGTCCGTTGTTAATGATAAAATCATTGTATAAGTCTCCAAAAGCTGTCTCGTCATAATTAAAATAATTGGAATATCCGTATCCGTCGGGGTGTAATGGGTCGGGAGTCTGATAAAACAGTTCCGCATAATCCTTGAATTTCGTAAAATCTACCGGATTCAAAGCGCATCCGCCTTGTTCGTCATGACACATTACCGTCACAAAAGCCGGAATCGAATATCCTTTAAACATATAACATACCCGATAAGGGTTCCTCCCCAGATGTAAACCCGGGTTCACTTTCTCGTATACATCCTGTACCACTTCTCCCGATCGTTCCCAATAAGCCAGATTCGCATATCCGTTCAAATCACTTAAAACCAGTAATCCCTGTCCCAGTTGACTTTCTACCACCAATTTAAAAGGAACTTTGGTAAATATACCTGTCGATTTCTGAATCACTACAAAATAAGCTTCATATGTATCGGGATACAGATTTACGGGTGTCTGTATATTCAATTCTTGAGACAGGGTATCTATTTTTCCATTTCCCCGGTCGACATACCACAAATATTCCAAATCGTCAGCCGACACAGGCATCGTTTGGTTTATAACAGGCGACATACCCAAAATGGAGAATTGTGTCACCGTCTTGGTAGCCGCAATCCCGGTTACAGAGATTTCGTTGATGTTCCGATAAGTGTAATTTCCTTTGTCTTCCTGACAGGAAGTCAGAGTCAACAACAACAGTCCGATATAAATGATTGATTTCATCGCTTCAGATTTTAATTGATTTACCATGGTTCTATCACCTGATTATGCTCATCCAGTACAGGATAATTCTTAATAAAAAAATTCTTCAACTCCTGTCCCACTCCATAATACCAGAAATTGAAATCATTGTTCAGTTCATCCACCGAGGGGAGATCTTTTCCGGCAATCTGAATCAGACGCTTATGTTTCACCCGGCTCCACTCTCCGAATATCCAATCCTGCCAGGATTCCGGTTTTTCCAGCTGATTGGAAAACAGAATCTTCACAATCTGCCTCTCTTTGTCGCCTAATTCGAAATCGGCACTTTCAACCAGCTTCAAAGCCAATACAAAACTTTTAGACTGTAAATCAGCATCCTGATTGTAAAGTGTCACCGGAAAAACCGCTTCATAAGCATGAGCCGGAAAGATTGCTTCAGAGGGCAAAGAATAATGCTTCTCCGGTACAGCTGTCGTCAAATCATCGACTACTTCAACCCGAAAACGACGTTCATATTCGGTTGCTAAACCGGAACATTTCACCGGAACGTTCACGACAACCTTATCCTCAAAGGAATAAATAAACGAATACAGGATCTCATCAACTTCTTTCTTCTCATCGATATAAAAATACACAGAACCGATAGGATCCTCGAAGTCCTGTAATTTGTCCTCCCGACAAGCAGCAAATACCGGTATCAGGACCAACAGCGTATATAATTTCTTTTTCATAAGCCACTGAATTTAAATAATATTACCGAATTCTTTCTCCATATCCGGGACAGGAACCTGATACACCGGATCGCCGGTCTCCCGGATTTCTACTCCGTTCACCCCCGTAAACGAAGTCATCCCTTTTCTTTTCATGTAAAAGAACAACTGTCCCTCTCCCAAAAAATCTTTCGCATATTCTTTATAAATCTCATTTTCCAAATCGATCTGAGGATCCCGGGAGTCCAATATCGGGATAAACCGATGTCTTCTGACCTCATTCAGATATCCGAAACGGGTTTCAGGCTCTTCAGCACATTCTGCAGCGATATAATACACCTCACTCAAACGAATCAACGGCAAAAGCGAACCCGTGAAATATTTATTCAGAAACACTTCGTTTTCATTTTCCCGGCTTCCGAATTGGTTCTTTTTCCTTAAATCGGTAGATCCCAAAGAAGCGACCTCGAACAAGGTTTCTACTCCCGCCGAGGAGATTTTCAATTTCGTACTTCCGGCATTTTCAGAAAACCATTTTTCCGTTTGTTTTTTCAACAAGGTATTTTTCAGATAAATCCCTGAAATAATTTCTGAATAACACAGCGTGACTCCCATCGCATTCATTTCTTCCTGGGTCGTAAAATGGTAATCGGCCCCGATCACCTTTGTTGCATATTCCAACGCTTTCGATTTATCGCCTTTATAGAGATAAGCCCTGGCCAATAAAGCCGACACCCCATAATAATTCAACCGGTACTCCCGGTTTTGCCTGAAACCATTGGCTGTCATAAAATCAAATTCTCCATCTGGAATCCCTGTAAAATAAGGATCATTTACTTTCAACAAGTCAAAAGCCCTTTCCAGATCACCGATAATCCGCTCTAATGTTTTTTCTACGGTCAATTGAGGAAAAGGAACTGTAACCACAGCATCGACATAAGGAATAGCCGGTTTACTCATTCCTCCGGCCGGTGACGGACCGAACAAGCGCAGCAGATCTAAATGTAACATCGCCCGCAAAGCCCGGGCTTCAGCCTCTACAATCTCATAATTTCCTTCCGGGAAAAGCCCCCGGTTTCCTTCAAGATGTTTCAGTATATTATTACAATTCGCAATCTGAGTATAAGCTTTTTCCCAAAGAGGTTCGAACAAAGTTTTACAATTGTTCCAATCATAACTGACCGCATACAAATAGGCCGATCCTCCTCCCGTCGTATTCGAAATCGAATAAGTCTGTGCCAACACATCGACTAATCCGAACTGTAACTCCCCACCATACAATTCCGGATCACTTAAATTCAGGTATACCCCCATCAAAGCATTATAGAACCCCTGATCTGTCGAAAAGAGTTCCTTTTGTTTGACTTCCGTCTGCGGATTCACATCAAACCAACGATCACAGGCTGTCAGGCAAATCAAAGCCAATATATTCCATATCCATATTCTACCTTTCATCTTATCCTCCTTTCTTAAAAACGAATTTGTAATGAAGTTGTAAATGTCCTTGCAAAGGGATAATCCAATCCCCGTTCAGCTTTCATAGTCGATATCCGGAATAAATCAGTCATGTAGAAAGCCAATTTCAGATACTTGATACGAAGTGGTTCCAATAGCCGGGGATTAAATTCATAAGCAACATTCAAGGACGTCATATTCAAATAATTATTCTTTTGTACAAAACGGGAAGTCGGACGAGTAACCGAAGCATCTTTCACATCTTTAAAAAAAGTTTCGTCCCCCGGCTTATGCCATCGGTCATATAACACCCGCCGGTCACAATTATAATGTTTATCAGCATTTTCCACCCGATCTACCAAAGTTTGATTGTATGCCTTCTCTCCTAAACTATAATTCACATAAGTATTCAGAGAAAAACCACGGTAAAAAATGCCCAAGCCCAGATTTCCGTATAACCGGGGATCGGTCGTTGCCTCGGCAACATAGTCATCTGCATTCCAATCATAGGTTCTTTTGCCATTTTTATCTAAAAACAATTCTTTCCCATTCGCAGGATCGATACCCAATGAACGTACCACCCAAATTGTATTCAGCGATTGGCCTTCGACATAACGGGCCATCACTTTATTCTCTACCTGTTTGTCTTGCTCTTCATTAAAAGCTTTCAGTGAATTAGAGATTTTCTTCAATTTATTATTATTCTGGGCTCCGTTAACACTCAACATAATATTGAAATCTTCTTTTTTCACGACAAATCCCCGGAGAGTAAACTCCCAGCCTTCATTAACCACTTCCCCCAGATTTTCTTTATAAGAAGGAAAACCCAAAGAAGGAGGCAGAGTCACATCGGTAAGACTATTTTCAGACAGTTTGTGATAATAATTGAAAGTCAAGGTCAACCGATCTTTCCACATCCCCAGGTCCAGTCCGAAATTCTTCTGTACTGTACTCTGCCATTTCAGGTCATCGTTTCCTAAAGCCAGCATCTCGGCACCGCTACCGTAGCCATACCATTTGTCGGTAATAAACCGATAAGTCGTCATCGCCTGATAAGGATTAAAATTCTGCCCTCCGGTCACCCCATAGGAAGCCCGGAGCCGAAGTAAACTGACCCATTCCAGCTTTTTGAGAAATACTTCATTATGCAAGTTATATCCGACGCCGGCCGACCAGAAAACAGCCCAGCGTTTGTCGGCTCCGAACCTGGAAGAAGCATCTGCTCTAACCGAAAAGTCGGCGAAATAGCGATTGTCATATGTATAATTCAAATTCCCGAAAAATCCGGCCATTCGGCTCAACTCACTGTTACCGGTCGGTTTCTTTTCAGGATGATAGTCCAATCCGAACCCGGGATCATTCAACTCATCCGCAGGAAAACCCAACACACTATATCCATGCGAACGCAAATCCGTAGAAGAAACGTTATACCCACCGTTAAAAGTAACGTAGTTCTTCTTTACCATTTTGGTATAAGATACACCCAATACAGCTTCATATCCGATGCTTTTAGAGTTCACAACATCGTAAGTTCCCCGCCGGGCCATATCTTTCTCCCGTTTAAAATCCGTATGAAAGGGAGATTTAAATACCTCTTCTTCCTCATTCCTCACAGACACAGAAGCAGAAGCTTTTATCCTTAATGCGTCTGTTACCCACCAATCGATACTGAAATGATCGGTCAGAAGATTATAAACCGACTGATCTTTATTATTCAAAGTAGTATTCCACAAGGGATTATACACATCCACCCCCGGATCGTCCATGATATAAACATATTGTCCCTGATCGTCGCGATAGCGGTAATACGGATTCAATCGGGTATAGGAACTGAAGCTCCCATAAGGTGAATTGAAAGCTTTCACATAATCATACGCCAACTGGTTCCGGAAGGTGAACTGTTTCAACCGGTATTGTAAATCCACATCGATGGCATAACGGTCACGTCCGGATTTTTTCATTACCCCATCCGAAGGGTTCATATTCAGGTGAAAAGCATAGCGAAAAGCTTCGTTTCCTCCATCCAATGTCAGGGAATGCTGATGGGATATTGCATTCTGCAATGGCTGTGACAGCCAGTCAGTATCGTAACCTTGCTGAATATTCTTCAACCGCCGGTTATAAGCCTCATCGAAATATCCAAAATATCCTGCTGCCACCTCCAGGTCCAGTTTTTCGCGGGCATTCAGTAAATCATAATCTGATAAATCAGGTGTCGTCAGGCTCAGATTCAGTGCATAAGCCACATTGATCTTTCCGGGTTCAGGTGCCCGGGTCTCGATCACGACAACACCGTTCGAAGCCCGGGAACCATAAATGGCGGTAGCCGAAGCATCTTTCAGGATCGTCAGAGTTGCGATCCGTCCCGGATCGAGGTCGAACACTTTTTCCACGCTCATCTCAAATCCATCCACGATAAACACCGGCATATTCGGATCCCCCTCATACTCACTTCTGACATCGGGAATACTGGAAGCCCCCCGCAATTCAAACTTAGGCATTACATTGGGGTTAGAACCCGCCTGATTGTTATTCACTAACTTAAAGGAAGGATCCATCGAGGTGATGACCGAGAAAACATTCGTACTACTGATTTTTGCAATCTGATCTTGAGTGATCTGAGTAGCAGAACCTGTATAAGTTTTCTTGTTGGCACTATAATAACCGGTAACGACGACATCGCTCATCATCTCTACCTCATTCTTCATCACAATCTCCAAAAACGGCTGATTTTTATAAGCGATCTCCTGCTGCTGCATGCCCACGAACGACACCACTAAGATCAACGGATCGGTAACGGGAATTTCAAATTTGAAGTTTCCATTCACATCGGTAGCCACGCCAAAGGAGGTGCCTTTCAATTTGATTGTAGCTCCTGGTAAGGCTTGTCCTGCCTCATCTTTCACAATTCCCTGTACAACAATCTTAACTACCTGTTCTTGCTGGAGGTCTGATACAGAACGAATGACCACAAAATCCCGATCGATATCAAAGCGTACTTCCTGCCCGTCAAATATCTTTTTCAATGCTTCTTCAACAGAAACCGATTTCAATTCCACGCTTATTTTTTTATAAACATCGATGGCCGAATTATTATAAAAGAAATTCAAACAAGTCTGATCGGTAATTCGTTGCAATACCTGTTCGATAGTCGAATTTTCCATTTTCAAATCAATCGCGACATGCTGGGAATGAACTTTTGCCGAGACCTGCAACATGCCCAGCAAAACGAGTAATACTGTCCATTTCATTACAAATACCTTTTTTTTCAGCCATCCGTCTCCGAATAACCAGATACAACCTTTTTTTTTCATAACTTTGTCTTTTAGATTTACAATGTTCTTGTTTCATCGCTTACCGAAACAAGAATGAATGTGTGTAACCGGGAGAGTTGTGGGACTTTCCCGGTTATTTATTTTGCCAAAACAACAAAATCTTACCCTCACGCCTGTACTGCACCCGACTCGTCACTTCGATCATGTCCAGCAAATCTTCCAATGGTCTGAATTTCAGGATAGCTCCCGTAAAACACACTTTCCCGATTTCGTTATCAGCAAACTGTATTTCAACATCATACCAACGGGCAATCTGTTTACATATTTCGCCCAGAGGTGCATTTATAAATACAAATTTCCCTTCTTTCCAGGAAATATAGGGCTGTACGTTCACTTGTCTTTTCTGTATTTCGGACGAATCGCTTACAGCCTGTTCCCCCGGATAAAGCATCACCCCCCGATGCAGATAGTCGGAAAAAACCTCTACTTTTCCCTCCACCAGAGTTGTGTATAATTTCAATTCATCCGGATAGGCTTTCACATTAAAAGTAGTCCCCAATACTTTCACTCTCATTCCCTGAGTTTTGACAATAAACGGCAAAGCTGTATCAGGTTTTACCTCGAAGAAAGCTTCTCCGGTAAGTTCCACCACTCTTTCCCTGTCTTGAAAAATTTCAGGATAAGTTAAGCTGGACGCAGCATTCAACCAAACCCGGGTACCATCGCTAAGTGTCAGCCGATATTCTCCCCCTACCGGTACTTCCAATCTATTTTCCCGGACTCCTTCTATTGCTTTTTCTTTTGCCCGGTATCTTAATACCCTATTGGAGTCCAACCAAATATCATTCACTTCCGTACGCTTCAAATAAGTTTCCGCCATCTCCTCGCCCAATACTATTTTTTCCCCGGAAGCTAAATGCAAAATAGCCCGGGAGCTTCCCGCATCAACCCCATCTGTAACCTCGTCCAACCGATCGGCAAACCGGTAAGTTCCATAAATACCGAGCCCCAAAGCCACCAAAATCAAAGCAGCATATTGCCAGATCCTATGCCGTAATCTCTCCATCCTAGCCCGCCGGCTTTTCACCTTTTGCAAAGCCAGTTCTATATCGGGCTCAAAAACGATTTTCGCTTCTTTCGAACGAAGGGATATGGATTCGATTTCCTGAAACAAACTGCGATGTGCCTGATCTTCTGCAAGCCAGCATTGGAATTGTCGTTCTTCGGCCGTTGTCAATTCATGATTTAATTTCCGGACTATAAATTCTATTTCATCTTCAGGATTCCATTTCATACGTTCGACTCTTTTTATAATAGTACTAACGAATCCCAAAACAGGGTGAAAAGATTGATAATTTTAACAAAAAAATATTACACAATACTGAAAAGTAAATGGAGAAAAGCAGTTTATCGGCTGAAAAAATGCCGGCTTAAATAAAAGACGAGCAAGAGAGCATGGTAAGGACGTAATTTTTCTCTCAATATTTTATAAGCTATTTTCATCTGTGTTTTCACCGTATTGACCGAGAGATCCAAATAAGTGGCTACCTCCTGATATTTCATTTCTTCCAATACGACTAATTTAAAGATGACACGACACTGAAAAGGTAACTCTTCGATCATCCGGCGTATAATCTGTAAGCCATCGGAGTCAGAGGATATTTCTTCTGTATATGTTTTTCTCGAATCCACCTCATCCAATTTCACGTGTTCCTTTTTGTTTTTCAAAAAGGTATAACAGGCATTACGTACAGAGACATATAAATAATGATCCAATTGCTGGCTTTCGTCGATAAACTTTTTCCGGGTCCATATTTTTTCAAAAATTCCCTGCACCACATCTTCTGCCATCATCGGATCATTCAAAAAAGAACAGGCAAAACGACATAAATCCTGATAAAACAACCGAAACAAAGAATCGAAAGCAGATTCTTTACCTGCTTTCAATTCCCGTATTAAAATAGAATAATCTTGATTACGCATTATCTTTTCCCCAAGTCAGTACACAAAGATAATGATTTTATCCTATAGTGCTTTCCGGATTCGAACCAATTTCTCCAGCAATCCTTCGAGCAAATCCAGACGCAACATATTCGCACCGTCCGATTTCGCATTTTTCGGATCAGGATGAGTTTCGATAAAGATGCCGTCGGCTCCGACAGCTATTCCGGCTTTAGCGATGGTCTCGATCAACTGAGGTTGTCCGCCGGTCACCCCGCAACTCTGGTTGGGTTGTTGCAAAGAATGAGTAACATCGACAACGACAGGACATTGACATTCTTGCTGCATGATCTTGATTCCTCTATAGTCGACCACCAAATCCTGATAGCCGAAAGTAGTTCCCCGCTCGGTCACCATCACATTCTCGTTTCCGGATTCACGCACTTTATCGACAGCAAAACGCATGGCATCGGGAGATAAAAACTGTCCTTTCTTAATATTCACCATCCGGCCTGTTTTCGCAGCCGCTACCAGTAAATCGGTCTGTCGGCAGAGAAATGCCGGGATTTGAAGGATATCAACATACTCGGCAGCCATAACGGCATCTTCAGGACTATGAATATCCGTCACTACCGGTATTTGAAAATCTTTCCGGATCTTCGCCAATATTTTTAAAGCCTTTTCATCCCCAATTCCTGTAAAAGAATCCAAACGGGAGCGGTTGGCCTTTTTAAAAGATCCTTTGAAAACATAAGGAATCCCCCATTTATCGGTGAGCTCGGAAACATGTTCCGCTATCTTGAGTGCCATCTCTTCGCCCTCGATGACACAAGGACCGGCTAACAAAAAAAACATCTCTTGTCCAGTCATTTCATTCAATATTTTCATACATATAGGATTTTAGGGCCACACACCCATTTCAAGTTAATATTTCTTCTTCCACCAGGCTTTTAGCCGTTCCAATAGTTTCATTTCAGCGGCATTTTGCTGAGGTTTATAAAATATATGCTGTTTCAGCTCCTGCGGCATAAACTCCATTTCTACAAAATTACCCGGATAATCATGGGCATATTTATAATCTTTCCCATAGTTCAGCTCTTTCATCAGTTTGGTCGGAGCATTTCGCAAATACAAAGGAACGGGTAGGTTTCCGGTTTGTCTCACCGTCGCCATCGCTTCATCGATCGCCTTATAAGCCGAATTACTTTTAGGAGAGGTAGCCAAATAAATCACACATTCCGATAAGGGAATCCTGGCTTCGGGCATACCGATTTTATGGACAATATCGAAACAGGTATTGGCCAGCAACATCGCATTCGGATTGGCTAATCCGATATCTTCAGATGCGGAAATCAGCAAACGCCGGGCGATGAACTTAGGATCTTCTCCCCCTTCCAGCATCCGGGCCATATAATACAAAGCCGCATTCGGATCACTTCCCCGGATCGACTTGATCATAGCAGAAATAATATCGTAATGCTGTTCGCCGTCTTTATCGTACATCAACGGATTTTCCTGCAATTCTTTACGCACCGTATCGTTATCGATGAGAATTTCCGGTCCTGGCTGGGCATTCACCACCAATTCCAGGATATTCAACAGCTTGCGGGCATCCCCGCCACTAAAGGAAATCAGGGCTTCCTTTTCCTTGACAACGATATTCTTTTCTTTCAGATAAAAATCTGTCGTAACCGCACGGTCTATCAAGCCTTCCAGATCGGCTTTTTCCTGAGATTTCAGGACATATACCTGACAACGGGACAGTAAAGGCGAAATCACCTCGAACGAAGGATTTTCGGTCGTAGCTCCGATCAGGGTAACGGTTCCCTTTTCGACTGCGGCCAATAAAGAATCTTGCTGTGCCTTGGAAAACCGGTGGATTTCATCGATAAAAAGTATCGGATTAGGCGTATTGAAAAAATGCTGGCTTTCCGCTTTTTGTATCACTTCACGCACATCTTTTACTCCCGAACTAACGGCACTCAGGACATAAAACGGACGTTTCAGCTGTTCGGCGACGATCATGGCCAAGGTCGTTTTACCGACTCCCGGAGGTCCCCACAAAATAAAAGAAGAGACTACCCCGGATTCAATCATTTTACGCAACACTTTCCCTTTTCCTACCAAATGTTGCTGACCGATATAATCGTCCAGCGTCTTAGGCCTCAATCTCTCTGCTAAAGGTTTATTCTCCATAAAAAATCCGTATCTTTTTACAAAGATACGGATTAAATCTTTCATTCTCCTGCATCCACTCTCATTTTTTAGAGGTACCGCTCTCCAGGATACTCACAATAGAAAACAAACAAAAACAGATCGCTCCCAGCCCGACCAATACCCGGGCCGGAACAAAAAATGCATTGTCATACCCCCCTTCCTCAAACAGAAAGGCAGCTAAAAACAAACACAACAAAGCAGTCAGTACCGGAATCAGCGGAATCCGGCTGGCTAAAGCAAAACTCTGTTTCCACACTCTAGCCAACAAAATTACTTTACTGGAGATGCTGAAACAAACCAATCCCAAGCCCATCATGATGAAACCGGTGGTATTGGCCACATTCCCGGCCATAGCAAGAATAACGACCAAGCCCCAGATAAAAGCCACCGTTCCCATCACCAAAACCAATTTCGGCCAGTTTTTACGGTCACTTTCTCCATAAGTATTCCGGATCTGTTTAGCAATACTGGCCACCAAAGCAATCAGGCTGGTACAAATACAAGCCAATCCTCCCATCACTGTCCCGGCTACAAAAAAATAAGCCCCTTCACTGCTCCGGGATAACAACACAATCGCCCAAACCCAGGCGATCAAGGAAAACAATAAAGTCAAACCGATCAATACATTCTGTGTCATTACAGAAAAACCTTCTTTATTGACTTCATTCGTCGCATTAGCCGAATTGGCCGGTATCAAATAAAATTTTGTAGAAGAAGTCGCCCTGCCGTAGAAACGCAAGCTGCAATCAAACCGACTCCGGCCACGACATGGCCTGAAACAATGAAATTGGAATTTTCAGCAAAACCGCAAATCCAAATCCCCGATGCTATTGTTAAGAAGGCTACAACATATCCGAAACCGGGAATAATATATTTTAAAACCGTATGAAATTTATGAATCAATTGCCGGATAATAGTTGCAGCAGTTGCAAACAAAGCCAGACAGATAGCTCCCAGAAAAAAAACAACAGGTCCGGCTACCTGCCTGGCTCCATCGTCTCCATACAAAAAAATAAACCCGCCGAGAAAAAAACAAATAAATGCCATCACAACGGGAATTACCCGAAACAAAATACTGATACCGTGATTCATAATTCAATATTTGAAAATTAAACTCACACGGTATACGGAAAGCTCCGGATAAAAGTTCTTCAGTTATTTTTGTATCGATTTATTAATGAACCGGTTCTATTCCAACCCATCGCTAAATCGATACATAAATATCTGATTCAATTTCCTTTATATTAAATCACATAAAGCAGCAGCTCCCGCAATAATTGCGGTCGTTGTATCGGCGACCGTCATGATAGAAGCATTGATCCCATTGGCTTTCATATATTGACTGATCAAAGGCAGGAAATACTGTTCGGAAAGTACCATACCTCCTCCGATCACCAGCATATCGGCATTAAATCGGGTCATAAAGGGCACCATGATCTCTCCGAAAGAATTCGAAAATTCGCGGAAGACCTGCTCGGTCTCTGTCTTATATTTACCGGCCTGGTATAAATCGATCATTCCTTTCACCCCTTGAATCGCCTCTCCGGTCAATTCGGCAAAACGCTTTTCGAACCAGCGGGTAGAAACATAATCTTCAGCGATCACCCCACGGAACGGATAATTCCACAGTTCTCCTCCGATAGGCACTCCGGGGCCATAAGTAGCATAACAACCATCTACAATAAAACAAGCTCCGAAACCGGTACCCAAAGTCACTCCGATCAAATGGCGGTCACGGCTTCCGTTCAATCCGAAAGCTGCGGCATCGTTCGTAAATAAAATAGAAGAAGGCAGGATGCCTGTAACACGGCTCAACTCCTGACGGATATTCAGTCCTTTCAGAGAAGCGAATTTGTGATCGGCCATAGCGATCCCCTGCACAAAATCGAAAGGTGATGGTATAGCGACTCCGATTCCACGGATAGTCTTACCAGCAGCCTTACCCATACACTCTTTCAATTACAGAATTATTTTCCCAAGCTGCCAGAATGATACCGGCACTTTGATTTTCAGCCACTTTAACTTCGGCATACGTATTTTCGATCAAACTACAGTCGCTCAAATTAACAAGCTGACAAGCAATGTGTGACCCTCCGATATCCACACCTAGCACATAAACATCTTCCATTATCTATTCTTTTATAAGTTTAGTAATTCATTGAAATACAAATGTGAAAATTTATTTCCATATATCAAATTTCTATCCTTTAAATATTCAGCCGGTAATGATCCACCATTTCCAGCAAGGTAACCCCATACCGCTCCGCAACTTTTTTTCCGATCCCCGGTATAGCCAGTAATTCTTTCCCTGTTGTCGGCAGCGTGTTGGCCACCCCCAGCAAAGCTTTCTGCTGCAAAACGGTATAGGCCGGCAATCCCAGACGCATCGCTTCCTCCTTCCGCCACAAACGCAAGGCATTATATAATTTCGGATGCAAAACATCTTCTCCGACCTCCACTTTTTCGGTGGTCTTCCTGGCCCGGGGTTTCGGTTTTTCCAATATAGCCTTCGCTTTCGCCATCAAATAAGCTTTCACTTCAAACCCTTCTTTCACAGCCTCCCGTACAAAAAGTTCCATAGGGGCATGCCCATCACAAAAATCGCAATGAGAATGATAGTTAGTCAAATTATTCATAACGACACTAATCGATTATTTCTTTATAGCCCCCCTCTTCGA
>ENA-ORSR01001564-ORSR01001564.1-human-gut-metagenome-genome-assembly--contig:-NODE-1564-length-15523-cov-2.762736_pt1 | contig 15523 bp, 13 predicted proteins | sample MGYA00241901_ERZ509166 | MGnify/ENA primary metagenome ERZ509166 (study PRJEB26280, sample SAMEA2338860) | human gut metagenome | biome: human gut; feature: human-associated habitat; material: faeces... | reverse complement strand
TACAGGGCATGGGAGGCCTCGTTCATCGAGCCGCACTCGACGATTTTGACGATGTATTTCAGCTGCAGCAGTGTCATAAAGTCTATTTATATCGCTAGGGATAGTCGCCACACGGCCGGTCACCGTCGTCAAGGACGGGTCCATAGACTTCAACTGCCGCGATGCAACGTTTGGCGACTTACAGACGTACGCCGAGTTCTGCGAGCGATTCGCGTGCCTGCAACGCGTTCTCGAAGAGGATGCCGTGGATGCCGACCTCGTTGGCGCCGACGATGTTCTTGGCGGTGTCGTCGAAGAACACGCAGCGCTCGGCCGTGAGGCCGAAACGGGTCAGGGCCAGCTCGTAGATGTCGGCGTTCGGCTTATGCATCTTCTCCACGCCGGAGACCACGGTGCCCTGCAACAGCTGTTCAAGGCGCGGGTACTTCTCGAAGGCCAGGTGGAAGGTCTCATGCGACCAGTTGGTCAGACCCCATACGCCGTAGCCGTGGGCCTTCAAATCCGCCAGCAGCTCGACCATGCCCGGAAGCGTGCGGGGCAGCGCGTCCGCGTAGTGGCCGATGTAGAACTTGAAGATGTCGGCGAGTTCCTGGCCTTGTTCGCGTACCACATCCGGGTAGATGTCCGCGAAATCCTCGCCGGTGTCCATGCGGTCCTCGTAGCGGAAGAAGCCGCAGGGGTCGTCGTCGGCGCAGATGCGGTCGACGGTCGCGTCGTCGAATCTGCCTTCAAGGCATGCCCGTGTCCGCCAATCCAGCAACACTCCGCAGAAATCGAAAACGACGTCGGTGATGGTCGGAACTGCAACGGTCATCGGGAAACCCTTCTTGTAGCGTGCGTCTGTCTTCCGCCAGTGTACCGTACCCATGTTCGTGAAGGACGTTTTCGTCTTCGCGTGCGGCGTTTCCTGAAAGTCATTGGGGCGGAAAGGCTCGCTTGGGTTTTTGAAAAAGGCTAATCTAGACGTTTTCGGAGATTGTGATGATTGTCATGCCGACCATTTCGAACATACAATCAATCCGAAATTAAATCAACATGTTGTCTGAATAGACGGGTGTCCTAGTGGAAAGCATTAGGAAGGGGCCGACGATGGCATATATCGAAATGGTGCACAGCTTCAAGCGCTACCATATGGGCGACATCACAATCACCGCCAACAACGATGTGAGTTTCGGCATCGAACGCGGCGAGCTTGCGATCATTCTGGGATCATCCGGAGCCGGCAAATCGACGGTGCTCAACATCCTGGGCGGCATGGACACGAATTCCGAAGGCAAGGTCATCATCGACGGCGTCGACATCTCGGACTTCAACGCGAAGCAACTGACCGATTACCGGCGCAACAACATCGGATTCGTGTTTCAGTTCTACAATCTGGTGGCCAACCTCACCGCCAAGGAGAACGTGGAACTCGCCTCCGAACTCGTCAAGAACGCGGCCGATCCAGTGCAGACGCTGGTCGATGTGGGACTTGGCGACCGCATCGACAATTTCCCCGCGCAGCTTTCCGGCGGCGAGCAGCAGCGCGTGGCCATCGCGAGAGCCGTGGCGAAGAACCCGAAGATCCTGCTATGCGACGAACCGACCGGCGCGCTCGACTACCATACCGGCAAGCAGGTGCTCCGCATCCTGCAGGACATGAGCCGCAAACGCGGGGCGACGGTGGTGATCGTGACGCACAACTCCGCGATCGCCCCCATCGCGGACAGGGTGATCCGCATGCACGACGCCCGCGTCAAATCAATCGAAACCAACGAGCATCCGATGGACATCGAGGAGCTGGAATGGTGAAACGCATGCTGTGGAAGGACATCCGGCAAACACTGTCCAAGTCGAAAGGCCGGGTCGTGTCCATCGTATGCCTCATGGCGCTTGGCTCATTCGCGCTGGTGGGACTGAAAGTCACCGGGCCGGACATGCAGGCGACCGCCGCCGACTTCTACGGGCGTAACAACCTCGCCGACATCACCGTGGTCTCCAACTACGGCATCTCCAAAGACGACGAGAGGATCATCGGCAAGGCCGACGGCATCAAGGAAGTCGAATACGGGTACTTCAAGGACGTGGTCATCTCCGGCACCGACAGGAGCATGCGCATCTATTCCAAACCCGATGCCGTCTCCACCTATGACGTGACGGAAGGACGACTGCCGAAGCGGACCGGCGAAATCGCGTTGGACATGAAAGAACGCGACAGATTCGCCGTCGGCAGCACCTTGAACGTCACCGAGAAAACGGACATCGCAGGCGGCACCGTGCTACGCCACCACAAATTCACCGTCGTCGGTTTCGTCCGGGCCAGCGAGACTCTGTCCTGCCTCAACATGGGACAATCCACGGCCGGCGGCGGCGAGCTCAAAGGCTATGCCGTGGCCGTTCCGGGAGAGTTCGATTCCGACGTGAAGATGATCGCCCGGGCGACCTACGAAGACACCGAGGGATTGGACTACTGGAGCGCCGAATACCGCGATGCCGTGCAGAAGCATAAGGATCAGCTCGTGACGTTGCTCGCGAACCAGCCAAAAGCCCGCGAAGCGACAATACGCAGCCAACAGCGCAAGAAAATCGACGAGGCCAAGGACAAAGTCAAAACATCCAAACAGCAGCTTGCCGACGCGCAACGGCAGCTGGACGATGCCAAACAGCAGATCGACAACGCCAAGGACCAGTTGAGCGAAGGCAGCGCCGAGGCAGTGGAGGAAGGGTCGGCGGCCGCGGCCTAGCTGGCCACGGCGCAAGCGCAACTGGCCTCGGCCAACGCGTCGGTCGCCTCCGGACAGACGCAACTGCAGGCGGCACAGACGCAACTGGCTCAAGGACAGAACCAGCTCTCCGATTCATGGAACCAGCTGGCGAACGGCAAAACGCAGCTGGACGCGGCGCGAGAACAACTCGAAACAAGCAAAACCGTGCTCGACAAAGTCGGCGCGACGCTCGGCAAATGGGAACAGACCGGCATCACCGGCAAACTCTACGAACAAATACGCGGCAAATACGACATGGCGATCAACCAGTACAACGAAGCCTGCGCCGAATACAACAGACAGCTGAACGCCTACAATGCGGGACTGCAACAATACCAGAACGCCGTAGCGCGGCTCGACCAAGGCTCGCAGGCGTATCGGAGCAATGCGGACAATCTCGCACAGGCATCCAAACAGATAGCCGAAAAACAAAACGAGCTCGGCAAAGCGGTGTCGCAGGCCGGCAAGCAAGTCGCAGACGGCGTCACGCAGCTTATCCAAGGCCAGAGGGACATCGACAAGGCCGAAACGGAATACCAGAGCAAACTCGCCGAATTCAACGCGCAGAAGCCCGAAGCCGAACGCAAGATATCCGAAGCCGAACGGCAGATAACCCTCGCCGAGGAGAAGATCGACAATCTCACCGTCCCGGCCTATTCCGTCAGCGGCCGCCGCGAAGGCCTGACCTCGCAAGGCTACCGCGTGTACATGGTCATCGAAGGCATCGTGGCGAAACTGGCGGACATCTTCCCGATCTTCCTCTACTTCGTCGCGGCGCTCGTCACCTTCAGCACCATGGGACGCATGGTGGACGAGGAACGCACCAATTCCGGAACGTTGAAGGCGCTCGGCTACGGCAACGCGGATGTGATGCTCAAATTCACCGTATACGGATTCGCCGCATCCACCCTGGGCACATGCATCGGCGTGCTCGCCGGCCACACGCTGCTGCCGCTTATCGTCGCCCACGCATACAGCGCGGGATTCACCATGCCGGACATCATGCTCAAATTCCACCCCTGGATCACCATGGCCGCATTCGCACTTGTATGGATAAGCGCCGTCGTGCCGGCATGGCTGGGCCCAAGGAACTGCGCGAAAAACCGGCGAGCCTACTGCTGCCCAAGCCGCCGGCCAAAGGCTCGAAAATTCTTTTGGAACATTTCCCACCACTATGGAACCGTCTGAATTTCACACACAAAGTGACCGCCCGTAACATCTTCCGATACAAAACACGCATGTTCATGACGATCTTCGGCGTATGCGGAGCGGTATCCCTGCTGACGGCCGGCCTCGCCGTCCAATCCTCGATCGGACAGATAGGAAACCGACAGTTCGAGGAACTCATCCACTACGACCTGATCGTCGCCGAGGAATCCGACACCAACAGCGCGCAACGCGAGGAAATCGCCACGACGCTGAAGGGCAAAACCGTCCAATCCTCGACAGCGGTGCGCTACGAGGAACTGTCGAAAACCACAGGCAAGGAGAACGATAAGCAGTCGATCACCCTGCTGGCCACCGACGACGCATACAACTTCAACGAATACCTGACATTACGCGACCGCAAAACACACCAACCACAGATACTGGTCAACAATGGCGCGGTAATCTCCGAACGGCTCGCCGAAATGCTCAACGTCTCGGTCGGCGACACCTTCACGGTAAACGACGAAAACGGCGCGCAACGCACCATCAAAGTCGCCGGCATCAGCGAAATGTACATCGGCCATTTCATATTCATGAACGCGCAATGCTACGAACACGTGTTCGGCGACCAGTACAGCACAAACGCATACATGGTCAGACTGAAAGACCACAGCAACGCCAACACGGAACGCCAAGGCGCCAAATTCATGAAACTGGCCGCCGTGCGCGGCGTCGTGCAGAACACGACGCAGAAGAACATGGTGTCCACAATCGTGGGATCGCTCAACCAGATCATGGAAGTGCTGATTCTCGTGGCCGTGCTGCTGGCCGTGGTGATCCTCTACGACCTGACCAACCTCAACGTGTCGGAACGCATACGCGAGCTATCCACGATCAAAGTGCTCGGCTTCCACACCAGCGAGACCACGATGTACATCTACCGCGAAACGATCCTGCTGTCACTGCTGGGCATACTCGCCGGATACGGCTTCGGAGAATGGCTGCACCGATACATCATCACCGAAGTGCCACCCGACGAAGTCATGTTCGACCCCGCCATCAGCTGGATCGCATTGGCGGCCCCGGCCATCGTCGTGGCCGTGGTACTAGCCGTGCTCGGCTGGATCGTATACCGCCAGCTCGAAACGGTGGACATGCTCGAAGCATTGAAATCAGTGGAATGACCCTCCACGAAACGGTCAGCGGAGCAGCTCGCCAAAAGCCCGGGGAACAGCCGCGACGACATCACCGGCAACAATCGGATGCCCGATCGCGCTCGCCGGAGTCTTGCCCGCATGTCCATACAGATGCGGACGATGCCATCCGCGCTGCTCCGACCCGCTGGCCATCGCGCCGGCAAGCCCATGCATATACGCGGCGGCCGCGGCGACCTCCGGAACCAAAGCCGGATCGTCGGACAGCATGTCGTCCTGCTGCGCCAGCAACGCGCCCAACACGCCGGCCAACACATCGCCCGAACCGGCGGTGGCCATCCAGGCAGGCGCGCGCCCGGACAGGATGATCCGCGTGTTCCCATCTCCATCAGCTCCAACCACAATGGTGACCGCGCCCTTAAGCAGCACCGTGGCCCCCGTAAGCTCATGCGCGCGCAACGCCGCCCGCAATGGCCGGGCCTCCACCCACTGCCTGGAAACAACATCAGCCATATCGGCATCCAACCGATTCAGCAATGCGGCCAATTCGCCGGCATGCGGAGTGATAACGACCTGCGGCACAACATGGCACGGCAGCAAATCCAACGCGCCGGCATCAACCACAATGGGAGGCATGCCCTCCGCCCGCTCGTTCCGCGAGCCATCGCCATCCTCCAACGCGTAATGATCCAGCAGCGCGGCAATGGTCGCACGCTGCATGTCATCACCGGAAGCAACGTCACCCTCGGCGGGCACGCCGGATCCAACCACCCACGACTGCACCCGGCCCTTGCCCAACACAGCCTCCGGCAACACGGACAATATCATATCCTGCGCACGCTGTGGCCCCAGATAACGCACCATGCCCACATTCGCGCACGCCGCGGCCCTCGCCGACAACACGGCAGCACCCGGATACCGCGCCGAACCAGTCACCAAACCAACCACTCCACGCGAATACTTGCCATCCGCAAGAGACGGAAGACGAACCGAATCCGCCACAAAATCGCCATCCGTCATCTCGGCAAACGGAACAGCATCATCGACATCGAAACCGAAATCGACCAACGTGATCCGTCCGCAAGCATACGAAGCCGGCGGCACCATCGCACACGGCTTCATCGCACCGAACGTCACCGTCACATCCGCAGGAATATACGGCCCCGGCAACGAACCATCATCAACACCCACACCCGACGGCGCATCGACGGCCACCACCAACGGCAAATCAGCGGAAGGGTCATTGTTCGGCAACGCAGGCTTGTCCGGCAACACGCCATCCATACCCAAAGACGAAGCCAACGTGCCAGCGACACCACGCAACGCGCCGACCACGCCAATCCCCGTCATAGCATCAAGCACCACATGCGCACCCCGCGCACACTCGACCGCAGCCTGCAGCCGCTCACCAGCCTCACCCGCGGAAAAACCAGACGTGCACCCAGAAATATCAGCCGCCGGATCCAACACCAACACACGCCCACCCGCACGAACAAACGCCCTAAACGCATCCTCATGCAACGAACGGCCAACAGCAACCGCGGTAACCTGCGCACCTTCACGCGCCAACTCAGCCCCCGCATACAAGCCATCGCCACCATTGTCCCCAGCGCCAGCCAACACCGTGACCCGCGCATCCTCAACATCCAAATCCTCATCATCAAGCAACGACAACGTCACACGAGCCACCGCAGAAGCAGCCATACGCATCAACGGCACACCATCATCCAACAAAGGACGCTCCAACTGCCGGACAACATCGGCGGAATAGGAACTATACAACAACGTCTGCAAACGGTCGGCATCATCGGAGACATCCATGGAAAATCCTTCCCCTCGGCGTGGAACCACAAACACCACTTTAGTCGTATATTAAAAACAACAAACAAAAACGGCATGGACGCCAAACAAGAAAACGGAGCGGAACATGGCATACATCGAAATGAAAAACAGCACCAAGCTCTACCACATGGGATCCACCACCATCACCGCCAACGACAACGTCTCCTTCACCATCGAACAAGGCGAACTCGCCATCATCCTCGGCGCATCCGGCGCAGGCAAATCAACAGTGCTCAACATCCTAGGAGGCATGGACACCAACACCTCAGGACAAGTAATCATCGACGGCAAAGACATCTCCAACTACACACCCAAACAACTCACCGCATACCGCCGCACCGACATCGGCTTCGTATTCCAGTTCTACAACCTCGTCGCCAACCTCACCGCACGCGAAAACGTAGAACTCGCCTCACAAATCGTTCCCGACGCACAAGACGCCCGACAGGCGCTCGCCGACGTAGGGCTTGCGGACCGCGTCGACAATTTTCCCGCGCAGTTGTCGGGCGGCGAGCAGCAGCGTGTGGCGATCGCTCGAGCGGTGGCGAAGAATCCGAAGATTCTGCTGTGTGACGAACCGACCGGCGCGCTTGACTACAACACCGGCAAGCAAGTGCTCCGCATTCTGCAGGACATGAGCCGCAAGAAGGGCGCGACAGTGGTGATCGTGACGCATAATTCTGCGATTGCGCCGATTGCGGACCGTGTAATTCGCATGCATGATGGACGTGTGTCATCGATTGAGGTCAACGAGCATCCGATGGATATCGAAGAGCTTGAATGGTGACGTTGCGACACGCTGTGATACGTATGATTTGCGTAAATGGCTGATTCGTGTAATATATGTGACTTGTGCACGGAAGCTAAGTCTTCCGGTGGGAACATTCCTGCGTAGCTCAGTTGGCAGAGCATCCGACTGTTAATCGGACGGTCACTGGTTCAAGCCCAGTCGCAGGAGCGCAGTTTCGGGTACTCCGGAACATATTCCTGCGTAGCTCAGTTGGCAGAGCATTCGACTGTTAATCGAACGGTCACTGGTTCAAGCCCAGTCGCAGGAGCTTTTTAGCCCTTGGTTTTCCAAGGGTTTTTTGTTTCCATAAGAACTTTTCGCTGCTATTCCAACGAATCGAGCACGTCGTCAATGAGTGTGCGGTCGTGTGCCGCATCAGCCTTGAGTCGAGGGAAGCGACGTATGACGTTGTCGGGACTTGCGTTGGCCGCACGTGCCACATTCGATTTTGACTCGCCATGCGCCACGGCGATTTCCGCGAGCCGATCCACTAGCGAATCCGAAACCTGCCGTATTTGCTCGCCAACCCATAACTGGGACAATTCGGGTGAAAGCGTGTAATCGTCCTGCAGCTCGCTTGAAGCCTCCTGAATGGCGGCCCATAGCACCATGAATGGCTTGCGGTAGTAGGCGATGCGTTCCTCGGACGGCTCGCTCTCCAACTGCTGCAATGCCTTGCGTTGCGTAGTGTTGTCACTCATGCGTCCCATCGTATGCCACGTTCGGTGGCGTTTTGGCATGTCATGGCGCGACACGCCCGGCATCTGTGGATAAGTGTTGTTCTCCGACCACAAGGTCGTTCCAAGTCGACGGGCGGTCTTCGAACGTGCCATGATATCGATTCCCCGATAGAGACGCGGACCACAGGAGGCCTCATGAACAAATGGGAATACCGTCGTCGTGTTCGACACAATAAGATGTCCGATGACATTGACAAGCGCAACCGGCACCGGTGCGCCGCGGCGATGGCCGTATGCGTATTGGCGAATATCGCGTTCACGATATGCTGCGCGCAACCTACGGCGTCGGCATACGCGCAATCGGCTGATGACGTGGCGCATGAAGTCGCACAAGCGGCATGCCGCACATCAATGCAGTGGCCTTTGGAGCACGCGCAAGTAATCGGCGAATATGATGCGCCGGCTAAACAATGGTTGCCTGGGCATCGCGGTTTGGATTTGCGTGCACGGCCGCAAGACGCCATCATCGCACCCGCGGATGGTGTGGTCGCCTTCAGTGGCAAAGTGGCGGGCAAATCCGTGGTAACGCTTCGCCACGGTGCGGAAACGGGAAGCCTGACGTCGACGTTTGAACCCGCGGTCACTACGCGACCGGTCGGGGCCGTCATCGCCAAGGGGGAGCGTTTCGCTCGTGTTGAAGGTGGCTCGGAACATTGCGCCGATGGATGTCTGCATTGGGGCCTCAAGAGCGGAGGATGTGATTATGCGGATCCGTCGGGCAGAGTGAGGTCGATGCGGGTTGAACTGAAACCGTTGTAACGGCCATATCCACGGGTGTTGTCGTTGTCCTGGGGTCGTGGCCTTAAAGAAAAAGTGCGGTATTCCGGCTATGATGCTGTCTGTACATTAGATTTCGAGGAGCGAGAAGCTTATGATCAAGGAATACACGCGCCCTTTGGAACAGGGAATTGACTCGGACAAAAACATCTTCTCAGTACTTGAGGAGCGTGTGGAACGCACTCCTGACGACAATCTTGTCGAATACAAGAACGCTCAGGGCGAATGGGCGGCGTTCACCGCTGCGGAGTTCAAAAACAAGGTCGTCGCCCTCGCCAAAGGACTTATCGCTCGTGGCGTAATGCCTGGAGATTCGGTATCCATTATCGCGCATACCTGCTGGCAGTGGACCGCGCTTGATGTGGCCATCATGTCCATCGGCGCCCTTACCGTTCCGGTCTATGAAACGAATTCGCCGGCGCAGGTGAAGATGATTTTCAATGATGCCAATGTCAAGATGGCGTTCGCTGAGGATGATTTCCAGCGCGACAAAATCGAATCCGTCCGTGATCAGTGCCCGGATCTTGGCGACGTGTGCGTCATCGGACTTGGTGCAATTGACACGATCATCGAATACGGCCGCGCGGTCTCCGACGCCGAATTCCTTGAACGTGAACAAGCGGTCAAAGGCTCCGATCTAGCCACCATCGTATATACGTCGGGATCCACTGGCACCCCGAAGGGCGTTGAACTGACGCATGCCAATTTCGTGTTCATCACCTATTCCGGCGTCAACTCCATGCCGGACATCGCCATGAAACCGAATCGTCGACTGCTGCTGTTCCTGCCGCTCGCCCATGTATTCGCCCGATACATGCAGTTCTTCTGCTTTGCCGGAAACGTTTCACTCGGTCTGTCCAGCAATCTGAAGACCATTCTCGCCGATTTCAAGGCGTTCAAACCGACGTTCATCCTCGCCGTGCCGCGGATTTTCGAAAAGATCTACAATGCGGCCTCGCAGAAGGCCGGAGCCGGTTTCAAGGGACGTGTTTTCGCTGACGCCACCCAGACGGCATACGATTGGTCGCATGCTCAGCAGTCCGGTGGGAGCATTCCACTCGCGCTGAACGCAAAACATGCCCTGTACAACAAGCTGGTGTATTCGTCAATCATGGAAGTGTTCGGCGGCCACGTCGAGTATGCGGTCTCCGGCGGAGCGCCGCTTGATTCCTCTATCGCGCATTTCTTCAACGGTGTCGGTCTGCCGCTATTGGAAGGCTACGGCATGACCGAAACGTGCGCCCCCTCGAGCGTCAATCCGACCGAAGGCTACAAGATCGGCACCATCGGCTTGCCTCTGCAAGGCGTGACCATGGGGGTCGACGAAGAAGGGGAGCTGTGCATAAAGAGCCCTGCCGTATGCGCCGGATACCACAACAATCCTGACGTTACCAAGCAGCAAATTGTCGATGGATGGCTGCATACCGGTGATCTCGGCTCCATTGATGATGACGGCTTCGTTTCCATCGTCGGGCGTAAGAAGGATCTCATCATCACCGCAGGCGGCAAGAACGTCTCCCCATGCGAGATGGAAGCATCCATCATGACTTCGCCGGTGGTGAGCCAATGCGTCATGATCGGCGATCGCAAGCCATTCATCGCCGCAATCATCTCCCTTGATTTGGCGGAGACGAACCTATGGCTGGAATCCAAGGGAGCGGAACAGGTCGCTGATTTGGATGAAGCCTCGAAGAACCCCATTGTGCGTGCGGAAGTGGAGCGTGCCGTCAACAAAGCCAATGAGCTCGCCTCACGTGCCGAATCAATCCGCAAGTTCGAAATCGTTCCCGACGAGTTCACTGAGGAGAACGGTTTGGTCACGCCGAGCATGAAGGCCCGCAGGCAGGCAGTGGTTGAACATTACCGGACGTTGATCGACAAGGTCATCTACGTGCCGAGGAAGCCGGCGGCTCACGCCGAATGATGTTCGAAATATGGTGGGCCGGTGACATCCGAGTGATGCCATCGGCCCCCACCATATCCGGAAGAATCCCGGAAGAATCATAGGCCCGCATCCGCCAGCGAAATGTAGCCGGGTTCAATCAGCGTTTTCTTGAGATTGTCGGCGCTGATCGCCAATGTCTCCTCATGGATGGTCGTAATTTTCTTCCCCTCGACCGTTGCGGAACGGATGAAACCGAGTTTGGAAAGTTTGCCCGAAGTGTTCAGTCGCACGCATGTCTGCGCGATGTCATCGGCCAACGCCTTGCGGTTCTCCATGGCGGTCATCCATTGCTTGCCGTTGACGATGTTCGGCATGGAACTGATATAGGCCCCATAGCCGGTGATTATCGGCCATTTTGCGTTTTCCTTGTTATCGGAATCGCTGTCGTCATCCGATGACGACGTCTTCGCAGGGTCAGGCACTGCCTGCCGTTTCAAGTCTTTTTTGCCCGTGATGCTGTCCACGATGCCGGAAATTGAGATGGAAGGGTTGATATCGGCTGAGGAACCTGTGTAGCCGAGTTTGTCCAACTCGTCGGCGATGTTCTTCGCCACATAGTCGTTGCAGGAGATGACGCCATCAAGGTGGACAGGGTGCGAATCGTCCTTGTCCGCGTCGAGACGTTCGGCAAGCACCGATTTGATTTGTTCGGCTTTTGACGAATCGAATGCCACGGACCGCCAGTCATCCTTGGTGGTCGAAGCGGTGAGCGTCTCGGAAGGAGATGCCGCTTTGCCGTCCTTGAAATACGGTTCGAGCACTTTCCAGATGCCTTTGAACATGTTCTGGGCGAAGGACGTGTCCGTTTTGGCATCATGTCCGTCGGCCGCGTCGTAGGGGAGTAGTACCTCGATTTGCTTGGGGGCATCGGACGATGCCTTGTCGAGCTCGAGCTTGTTGACGAGCTCTTTGGCTTGCAGTTCTCCAATCTGCTCGGCCGCGGTCATCGGCACGTACATGTCCGGCGCATACCCTTGAAGCGTATTGGAGATCAGAACGACCTTCATTCCTTCATTCTGCGCAAGCTGCAACGCCGAAACCAGCCGTTGCGCTGATTGCGCATAATCCTGTTCGTCCTCATCCGACGCGTCGGAGTTCCACGTGATATCATGCCGTGCATAGTCGCCGTATTGCCTGTCGGATTCCGGCATCTCGGCGACAGGCGCCACCACCAAGGTGGTTTTGGCTTTCGTGGACGAATGCTCGGTTCCGTTGATGTGATTCACCACATAGTCTTGGACGCTTTGACTTTGTTTGTCGAGGTTCGAAGCGGTTTTCACGGTGATGTCGCCGCTTTTGACACCGGTCCGTTTCAACGAGGACACGATTTCGGGAACGAGTTTTTCCCATTTGCTCAATGGCGTCTGTTGAGAGATGGTGATGCTGTCTGTCGGAGCGAAAATCGCCACATTGCCGGCATCGGCTGTTGCGCTGGATTGTGATGACGGCTGTTGCTGCGATTGCGAATCACCGTTGGGCGAGCAGGCCCCCATGGCTGTTGCCATGCAGACCGATGCCAGCAGAGCGAGCAGACGTTTCGCCGGGATTGTGCGATGCAGAATCATGCCATGTCCTTTGCTGAAGAATAGACGTTCCTTATACTGACCATCGATTGTAATATCCGGACGTCAAAAAGCCCGTACGCGTGTGTGATTGCGCATACGGGCTTTCGACAGCTCAGATAGATTACTCTGCCAGAGCCTTTGCCAGATTCTCGTCGAGGGCGTTCATGAAACCCTCGGTATCGAGCCAAGGCTGGTCCGGTCCGATGAGCATGGCCAGATCCTTGGTCATCTGTCCGCCTTCGACGGTGGAGATGATGACTTTCTCCAAAGTTTCGGCGAAATGCTTGACTTCCGGAGTGTTGTCAAGGTCGGCGCGATGCTTCAGACCGCCGGTCCATGCGAAGATGGAGGCGATCGGATTGGTCGAGGTCTTTTCACCCTTCTGCCAACGGCGATAATGGCGGGTCACGGTGCCGTGCGCGGCTTCGGCTTCGACGGTCTGCCCGTCGGGAGTCATCAGCACGGAGGTCATTAGGCCAAGGGAGCCGAATCCCTGTGCGACGGAATCCGACTGCACGTCGCCATCGTAGTTCTTGCAAGCCCAGATATAGCCGCCATGCCACTTGAGGGAGCTTGCCACCATGTCATCAATGAGTCGGTGCTCGTAGGTCAGGCCAGCCGCCTCGTACTTGTCCTTGTATTCGTTTTCGAACACCTCGGCGAACGTATCCTTGAACTGGCCGTCGTACGCCTTGAGAATCGTGTTCTTGGTGGACAGGTACACCGGATAGCCGCGCATCAGACCATAGTTGAAGCAGGCGCGTGCGAAACCTCGGATGGAATCGTTCACGTTGTATTGCACCTGGGCAACTCCGCCGTCAGGGCCATAATTGTAAACGACGTGCTCAATCGGCTCGGAGCCGTCTTCCGGAGTGAAGGTTACGGTGAGGGTGCCGGCTCCCGGAACCTTGAAATCAGTGGCTTTGTACTGGTCTCCGAAGGCGTGACGTGCCACGACGATCGGCTTGGTCCATCCCGGGACCAGGCGAGGCACATTGCTCATGACGATCGGCTCGCGGAAGATGGTGCCGCCGAGAATGTTGCGGATGGTACCATTGGGGGACTTCCACATCTTCTTGAGGCCGAACTCCTTGACGCGCGCCTCGTCCGGGGTGATGGTGGCGCATTTGACGCCGACATGTTCGCGCTGGATGGCCTTCGCCGCGTCGACGGTCACCTGATCGTCGGTGGCGTCGCGGTTTTCGATGCCCAGATCGTAATAATCCAAATCCACGTCGAGGTACGGCAGGATCAGACGGTTCTTGATGTCTTTCCAGATGACACGGGTCATCTCGTCGCCGTCGAGTTCGACGACTTTGCCTTCGACCTTGATTTTGGCCATGGTTTGTCCTCCCTGTCGGAATTGAAGGTGATGGGTTCCGTCTTATTACATGTGTGTTAATTCCGTATGGAAATGTCCAAAACCGTGGGGACACGCGCGAAGGCACTGTCATAGCTGAGCATTAGCCTTGAAACCATGTCTCAGGAAATTGAAATCGGTTTGGGCAAGAAGGGCCGTCTGGCCTATTCGCTGGACGATGTCTCCATCGTTCCCTCCCGTCGTACCCGTGATCCTCAGGATGTGTCCACCTCTTGGCAGGTCGACGCCTATGAATTCGACGTGCCGGTCATCGGCGCCCCGATGGATTCCGTGACCAGCCCGGCCACGGCCATCGCCATGGGCAAGATGGGCGCGCTTGGCGTGCTTGACCTAGAAGGATTGTGGACCCGCTATGACGATCCCCAGCCGCTGCTGGACGAAATCGCGCAGCTGCCTGCGGACAAGGCCACCGAACGCATCCAGCAGATTTACGCTGAGCCGATCAAGCCGGAACTCATCGTCGAACGTCTGCATGAGATTCGTGATGCCGGCGTCACCGTAGCCGGCGCGCTGTCTCCGCAGCGTACGCAGGATTATTATTCCACCGTGCTTGAGGCCGGTGTCGATCTGTTTGTCATTCGTGGCACCGTGGTGTCGGCGGAGCATGTCTCCAAGGACCATGAGCCCCTGAACCTTAAGAAATTCATCTATGACCTGGATGTCCCCGTCATTGTTGGCGGCGCGGCCAACTACACGGCTGCGTTGCATTTGAGGCGCGCGGGAGCCGCTGGCGTGCTTGTCGGCTTCGGTGGCGGTGCGGTATCCGCCAACCGCAACACGATTGGAGTGCACGCGCCGATGGCCACAGCCATCGCCGATGTCGCCGAGGCCCGCCGCGATTACATGGACGAATCGGGCGGACGCTATGTGCAGGTGATTGCCGACGGCGGTATGGGTGATTCCGGCAGCTTCGTCAAGGCATTCGCGCTGGGCGCCGATGCGGTGATGCTGGGCTCGCCTCTGGCACGCGCCTCCGAGGCTCCTGGCAAAGGCATGCATTGGGGCGCCGAGGCCCGCCACCAGACGTTGCCGCGCGGATTCCGCACTAACGTGGGCACCGTAGGTTCCTTGCAGGAGGTCATGTTCGGCCCGAGCCATAACGCCGACGGAACCACCAATTTTGTTGGGGCGCTTCGCAGAGCCATGGCCACGACCGGTTATGTCGATTTGAAGAGCTTCCAACGTTGTCCGGTTACGGTCGCTTCGAGCCACTGATCAGATAGCTTCGTCCTGTGGATAAAAAAAGTTATCCACAATCCCTCCGTCGACTTGACGGGGGGATTGTCTTTATGTATTAATGTTTTTGGTCCTTCTCAGTGAAGAGAGTTGGATGACATTAAATATTGGATGACATTAAATAGGTAAAGAAATGAGGGATCCATGGCAATGGACGACTTATCTGACGATGGCGTTTCACCTCCGGAATGGCAGGCCGG
>ENA-ORSR01001553-ORSR01001553.1-human-gut-metagenome-genome-assembly--contig:-NODE-1553-length-15647-cov-4.196062_pt1 | contig 15647 bp, 13 predicted proteins | sample MGYA00241901_ERZ509166 | MGnify/ENA primary metagenome ERZ509166 (study PRJEB26280, sample SAMEA2338860) | human gut metagenome | biome: human gut; feature: human-associated habitat; material: faeces... | reverse complement strand
CCAGATCACTCGGCTGTAAGCCGAGGATCTCACCCTCTCGCAAGGAGAGGATCATACTCATGTGCATTGCCAGATGCAGGGCAGGGTTCTCAATGGTCTGCAGCGCCGCCAACATGGTGCGCTCATCCCAGATGGTGCGTTCTTCGGTATTGATCTTGGGGGCTTCACGGGGAGTAGGCGATTTGTGAATCAGATCCCAATCAACGGCATACGAAAAGGCGGTCTTCAGGAGCGTGTGGACTTCGTGAATGGACGTGCTGGATAACAGCCGCTTCTTCTGATTTTCCGTCAGCTCCTGCTTCACACCGTGCACATACTGCCCGCAGGGGGTCTGGCTCAGGGTGGCGTAGAACTGCTCAATGTCGTAGGTGCGGAGGTCTTGCACCTTCCGCTTTCCGATATACGGCACGATGAGGTTCTGCACCATCGCCACAGATTGGGTGTAGGTCTTGGGAGACCACTTGTGTTTGCTGGACTGAATGGGAATCCACTTGTACAGCATCTCCTCGACCGTCATGGTGTCGGGCACGAGGAAGGTGCCGTCCAGCAGTTCCTTCTCCACCGTGATCTTGCGCTCCTGCGCTTCGGCCTTGGTCTTGAAGGTTTCCCAGCCCTTGCAGGGCTTGCCAGCATGATCTTTGTAGTTGTATCGGACGGAATACGTGTTGCCACGTTTCATAATAGATGCCATAGATGTTCCCTCCCTCAGACCGCTGCAAACCAATCGTCAAAGCTCTGCTTGCTTACCCGGATGCTGGTACCGAGGCGGATCACCTTGAAGTCTTTCGTGGTGTTGCACAGATTGTACGCAGCACGGTTGGAGATCGCCAACAGTTGGGCAATCTCCTCCACCCGGTAAACGAGCGGGGCGTGTCGGACGGTTTTGCTGGTCTGGTCAGAAGGTTCTACGGCAGGGGTTTCGGACAATTTCATTGTAGGGGATTCGGGCACGATTTTCAAGTCCTCACGGGTCAGTTTGGCGGAATTTTTGCGGACATTCGTCATAGGCATGTCTCCTTTGCACTTCTCCAGACCCGGCGCAGCTCCGGTTGAGCTGCACCCTTGTGGGCCGGTAAATATGTAAGGGCCTGCCGCTCCTGACCCGAAGCAGCAGCCCAAAAAAGTGCGAGAACTTGAATTTACGCGCCCCACGCGCCCCAAACCACACAAAAGTACCTTTCTGTGTTGATTTTATGGGGCGCATGGCTGGGATGCACGCGCCCTCTTGGGGCGCATCTTGGCTTCTCTCCCGCCCCGAAGGGCGTGTTGCCGCCCTGCATCCGCCCGAAAGGGCGGATACGCGCCCTAAGAAAACAGCGATAACAAGTCGAAACCACTGATTTGGGGCGCGTGGGGCGGGAGAATTTCACTTTTCGTGTGTTTTATGCCGCAGCAAAGGCGGGGTGGACGCATACGCCCCGGAAGCCGCGGTACTTCCCCTCGATGTGCTTGGAAAAGGTCAGGCCATACTTCCCTGCATTTTTCAGCAGGAACTGGCTGAACTTCTTTTGCGGAACAGGCGATTCCAGATTATCCTCGCACCACTTGGTGTAGGCGCGATAGAGGTAGGTGGAGCGTTCCTCGGTGTCGGGCTTGAAGCGGACATACGCCGTTGCCTGCATGAACTGGGTCAGGTTGTCGCTGTCCGCCATGGCTGCTTCGAGGTTCTGGATGGAGCGCTCGCTGATGGTAAACTGATAGCGGTTCGCCAGCAGACGGTGTAACCCCTCCAACATCCACAGCAGGATGCCGGGACGCTCCTCGGACAACTCTTCGATGAGGAAGGGGTTATCCACCCGGGCAGGGTCACGGTCTTTCACCGTGATGAGGATCTGTCTGCGCCAGAAGCCGTCGCTGTCATCGTGAGCGGCCACAAGGTTGCCATTGCCGAAGCAGATGAAACGAACGTACAGCAGACCTTGGACAGCCTGCTTGTTCTTTCGCTCGATGCACAAACGGTCTTCGGCGGTGACGATGGACTTGATGTTCCGTGTTTCGGGCAGCGCCACCATGTTCAGATCGTCATCGACCATGACCAGCTTGTACTCCAGATTTGAACTGGCAAAGCGGTTCGTTTCGATGCGGAGGATGGATTCGGAGTGAGAGGCTTCCCCGAACAGCTTCTTCAGCAGCAAGCCGATGCGGGATTTTCCCTCGCCGCCCTTGCCGGTCATGACCAGCATCTTCTGCGCCTTGGTAGACGGGATCAGGAGATAGCCGAGATATTCCTGCAAGGTCAGAATGTCCTCCGGGATCAGTAGACCGTCCAGAAATTCCAGCCACTTGGTCGGTGCGGGGGCATCGGGCTGGTATTCCACGGGGAGCCGGTTCAGGCAGAGTTCCTTTTCCGGCACAAATCCCCGCTCGTCCAGAAAGTAGGTTCCGTTCTGGAGATGGATGCGGTCAAGCTGGGGTTTCCATTCGGGGATATAGGTTTCGATACGGAGTGCGTCCAGAACCTGCTTTTCCTTCTTGGCAAGGTTGTCGAGCACAAAGTCGCGGAGGTCGCTGTGGACTTCGTAGAGCAGTGCGTCCTCGTCCACCTCGCCGTTCTGGTCGAACAGCTTGTGTTTCAGGCACATCATGGGGTGTTTCTCTAAAAGGTACTGGCAGTAAGCGGTTTCACGCACTTTGCCCTTACTGTCTACCCAAGGGCATTCGCATTCTTCCTCTTCTTCCAGTTCGTCCTCATCACGCCAATCTTCGTTCCTCTTTTTCCAGTCGCTCATGCAATCCCTCCCAATACTTCCGTAGCTCGATTTCGGTCTGCGGATCCGGGAGCACCGAACAGTCCAGATAATATTCAACGATGTCAAGGTTCTTTATCGCTTCAAGAAAGCAGGGGTGAAGTTCTTCTGTGGGTGACTGCGGTGCGTATCGGACCCGCCAACGCTGCAGACAGCGGTAATAGTCCAGCAGCTGCTGCCGGACGGTGGGCGGTCTGCGGGGAGCAAGCCGCACCTTGCCGTCGGCAAGTGCCATGCCGAAGTCCTCCTTCAACTTTTCCACAGCCTTGTAGGGAGAAAGTTGAAAAAGTCTGCCGACAAAATCGATCACATCGCCATCCGCCTGACAGGCGAAACAGTGGAAACGGCTGTCCACCTTCATGCTGGGGTGTTTATCCCCGTGGAAGGGACAGCACATCATACCGTTCCGGTTTACGGCGAAGCCGTATAGCTCCGCTGCCTGCCGGGTCGAGATGGCGTTCTTTACGTCCGAAAAGACAGAGGTGCTACCCTCCGTCCCAATGGGTGGGGTACAGGCGAAAGGACGAAGCCCGGTGAGGGGCGTGGGTGAGGTTGGGTTTATTCACACATCGATCCGTCAGAGTGTTGTTCATTTGACCTCCTGCTGCGGTACGGCGTGGCCGCGCTCTTCCTTGCGGAAGAAGGCTTCCACGTTCTGTTGTGCGGTGCGGAGTTCACGCAGCTCGATCTGCGCTTTCTTGTAGCGGGTGTAGAACCCGTTTTTCTCCGAGGAAAGGGTCTGGTATTCGGCATCCAGTTTTTTGAGGTCCGGCAGAGTCCGAAGCCCATTGGCCTTGAAATAGGCGCAAGCGGCCTCGTACACAGCAAACTCTGCACGGTGCTGCTCCTTGAACTTGGCGGGGTTCCGCACAGTCTGGAGCTTCTGTGCAAGAGGCTTGTACTGCTGATAGACCACAAGATGCCCGCGCAGCTCCTTGAGGGAGACCATGCGGGCATCCATGTCTTTGACCACCGCCAGTGCATCGTCGTGCTGGGTTTGCAGTTCGGCAATGCGCTGGTGCAGGGCATCTTCGCTGAGCAGCTTTTTCTCCTGCAGGAGACACAAGGTTTGCGACCAGCGTTTGAGGTTGAACTTTTTCGCCCAACGCTCATAGCCGATGCCCTTACCTGCGGCAACGTTCGCCTGAATGTCAACCAGTTTCCTGATCTTATCCGGCTTCTGTTCGCTGCTGGGCTGGATGGTGACGGCAAGCTGGATGTTCTGGGAGAGGACGGTCAGCACCTGCTCCTTTTCCAGCTTCTTGCTCAGTTTCTTGGCGGTGATGAATTTTGTCCGGCCGGGCGGGCAGTAGCTCAACCGGCCTCGGCTCTCCTTCACGGCGATGCCGTGTTCCTGCATGAGCAATGCAGAAAATTCCTCGAAGGTGGTGGTCTTGTTCAGCACAGCGTAGATCTGCTTTCGCAGCTTGTCCAGTTCGGTCTGATAGACGGTCTGGGTGGGCTGCTGCCCTTCGGCGGCAAGTTTGGCGTTGGCATGGTCGAGGCGGCGTTGTCCGCGCCGCTGTGCCCAATACTCGCGCTCCGAAACATGGTCGCCTTGGGCTTCCAGCAGATTGATCTGGTTCAGATCGGCTTGCTCGCACATCTCCATGACAGCGACACGAAGGTGCCGGAGCATGGCAGAGGTGCAGCGGTGCTTCTTGCCCGCTTCCCAGTCGCACGGCTTGTCCATGAAGGGCTGCCGTTCCACGGTGCGGACACGCAAGCTGCCGATGACGATGTGGACGTGGATGTTCCCGGCACTGTTGTGACCGTCCGGGTGGGTGCAGACGATGGCGGGATGACCGGGGAAGTTGTCCTTGCAGAACTGCAAGCCAAGGGCTTGCGCCCGTTCCATGGTCAGGCCGTTCTCTACTGCGTCCCTCGGGTCGAAGCTGATGATATAATGGTGGGTCTTCACGTCCTCCCGCCCGCCGTTCTTGCCGTACTTGCGATTGGCAATCAGGCAGGCCATAGCGAACGAGGAATCGCCGCACTCAAGGGTGTCGAGCAGGTACGAATCCCGCAGCTTGGGTCTGCCCTTCTCGTCCAGAATGGGCAGACCAGTGTACTCGTTGTGCTGAAAGGTGAGATAGCTTTCGGCGGCGGTATAGTTAGAGTTCTTCGAGCTTAAATGCTTGATGGTTGCCATACAGTTCACCAACCGTTTCTTCGGCTTTCAGCCGAAAGTTCGTGAGTGCGGACAGTTCCTCCAGTATTTGCGCCCGGAGCTGCTCGGTGTCTTTGCCGCCGGAGTTGAAGTGCCGTGCAAGCTGGTTGAGGTTGCTGCCCACCTTGCTGCACTGGGCAGACAAGGCGGCAAGCGCCGCCAGTGCATCCTCGCCGCCCTGCGCCACCACAACGGTGTGCTTGACGTTTACGCCGTACAGGACGCGGCGGACGAGTTCGGACTGGGTGAGGTGGAGTTCTTTGCAGGCGTATGCGATCCGCAGTTTTTCTTCTGCGGTCACTCTGACCTTGATGATGTGTGTCTTTCGTTTTTGCGGCGTGTCATTGCGGTTCTCTCGTGCGTGTGCGTTCGGACTTTTCATTTCAGTCATATTCGACCTCCTGTGAAAATGATAAATGCCCACTCCGGGATGGAGAGGGCTATGTAATGCGACACGCCGCATTCGCACCAACGGTGCGAAGCTAGAGCAGGGTTTGGGGAAGGCACTCCCCAACAAGGATGACTGAGTGGACAGCAATTTTTCAAGCATTGAAAATTTGTGGCCACAGGTCGATACTTGCTTTCGCCCTTTCCGTGCAACACTGAAAATTTCAGAAGTCGAACCGCAATGCACGTTGAAAATTTTGCAGAGCAAAACGTGTGAAAAGGCAAAGCCCCTGCTCATGGTCACCGTTCACACCGAACGCAGTTCCTGCCCCTGTTTTGCAGCGGCGTTGTCCGGCTCGCCCACAGAAAGTGTGAGGTCATGGCGCAGTATCTCGTTCAGACGGCTTATGTAAGATTCAAGGTACAGTATGAAGAAAGCCGGGCGCAGTGCGGGCACTACAACCTGCTTCTTTCAAGCACAAGAATAACACTTTACAGTTGTGCAGTCAACAACCAAAAACAAATTTTGGAAGATTGAACAACTACATAAGATTTTATTTGTGAAAAAGAAAAATACCGCCCACGCAGCGCAGCGATGATTTTGTCGGGTGAAACGGCGGCAAAATAGATCGGGTGTGTTGCGGGGCGGTAAAAATCTTCATGGGGAATAAATCCTCGCCGCTCTGTACTTTTCTGAAAGTCCGCGTTTGCGTAGCAATGAAAGCCCCAGTGGGGCTTTTAAGCGGCAGAGCGGTCTTGCGCAAGCAAGATGGAGGGGCATTGCCCCGACAAGCTCGGTGGGATTTGCGATAAAGGGTATCATGGATTGCAGGGCGCGTCAAGATGGTTTTGCAAATTTTATTGTGGTAAAGCAGGAATAGTACGACTTAGTAAGACGACTGTGAATAAAGATAATTGATGGTCGACTTGTTTTTTGCGTTACGTTAACCTGCTTTCCCGACAATAAACGCTGTCAAAATAACGAAAAAGTAGATAATGAAATGGTTGGTCATTTTAAGAAAAAATTCCGATGTTCTCTGCTTCATCTTGTTTTAGTATGTCGACTGCGTTAAAATGGCATTGTAAAGATAAGGAGTTCGTCCATTATGCAAGGACAGAGAGAAGGCCAATATGATATCCAATCATCTTCGATATTTCATTGAGGTTGCAGATCAGAAGAGCTTTACAAAAGCGGCAGAAAAACTGTACATCAGCCAGTCTACCATCAGCAAGGCGGTGGCATCTTTGGAAACGGAGTTACAGACGAGTCTGTTTGAACATGGAAAACGGAACTTTGCTCTGACTCCTTCCGGAAAACTTTTGTATGCCTTTGCAACCGATGTTTTGAACTATTATGACAGTCAGGAGAAGGCCCTTCTTTCCAAAATCGAAAAGACAGACAACAAACTGAGCCTTGGATTACCTCCTACGGCAGGCAGTATCTATTTCTTTGCACTCGTCCACGACTTTCAAAAGCAAAATCCTGACGTTCGGCTCAAAATTAACGATGCGACTTCTCGTTATATTCCGGATTTACTACTGAATGGGGAGATTGATCTTGGTGTTGTAATCGAACCGTTTGAAGATGACCGCTTTGAGAAAAAAGTGGCATACCAGACGGAAGCGGTTCTTGTTGTTCCAAGTAGCCATCCTTTGGCAGAGCATGAGAAAGTTGAGTTTTCCACCCTGAGAAGAGAGCATTTCCTGCAAGTGACCAGAGATTTTCAATATCGGAAGGTTTTTGAGCAGTACTGCCAGACTGCAGGCTTTGACCCGGATGTCTGTTTTGAAAGCAACCAGTGGGATATGCTGTTGGAGATGGTGGCAGACGACCAAGGGGTGACGATTCTTCCCCTGCCCCTTGTTGAAAAATATAAACCGCGGAATGTGGTGTCTCTTCATCTCATGGAACCGGAATTTCCGTGGGCGTTGACCGTGATCCGCCCTAAAAAGTACCCCGTTACACGCTCCATGCAAAAGTTCATAGACCTGCTCTGAATCCTGAGAGGCTGTTCGATTCTGATGAATCTGAGCAGCCTCATTTATTATGAACTAAATTCATAATAAATGAAAAAGGTGTATTGGACAGTTTTTGTTCAACAGGCTACAATATAGATAACATAAGCGCTTATTACCGTTAAAATAGAACAAAACACAGGACGTGTTTCATGGAAAGGAGTAGACCATGGAAAACAATCAGAACAAATCTCCTAGTTCGTTTCGTGCCTACATGATCGAAGCAATCTTGTTCTTCACCTACGCATTCTTTGCAGTGAACTGGATCGCCGGAAGTACGCTGACCGCACAAATTGCTGCATTTTTCGGTGTGGACAGCGGTGCTTCATCGTCTTTTGTTTCCAATGCGGTGACGATCGCCAAGATCATCGGAAACTTTATGGCCGCCTATATTCTCAGCAAGCTGTTGCCCAAAAAATCTATCGGTCTCGGTTCTGCCCTTATTTTTGTGGGCAGTCTGATCGCAGTGTTTGCACAGTCTTATCCGATGTTCATCATCGGACGATTCCTGATGGGTTTTGGCGGTGCAGTCTTTGTAATCTATTTCGCCCCGGTCGTCATCCACTACTTTACTCCGGCACAGCGCCCCACCGTCAATGCGCTGAATAGTTGTGCATATAACTTTGGTGCCGTGCTGGCACTGTTGATCGTCGGTCCCATTATCGCAATGTTCCAGACATGGCAGAAAAGCATGGGCTTCTTCGCTGTTATCAGCGGTATCCTGTTCGTCCTCTGGCTCGTCTTCGGCGAAGATTTTGAACTGAACAAGGCAACTGCACAGAGTCAGGAAACGAAGTACTCCATGGCGGATGCGCTGAAGGAAAAGATCACATGGCTTCTGCCGTTGACCTATTCCGGCGTTCTGATCCTTTACCTGACCCTGTTGCAGCTGTTCCCTCGCACTGAGGAGGCAGTTATCAGCGCATCGTCTCTGAGTGCACTCAGTGGTATCGGTGGCATTATCGGCACACTGCTTGCAATTGCGCTCTCCAAAAAGTACACGAAGAGAAAACCTGTCATCATTGTTTCCGGTCTGATCATGACAGCCAGCGCATTCCTGATGGTCAAAACCACAACTCCTGCGGTAGCAGTCGCTGCGGCACTGGTGCTTGGCACATTTATGTTCCTGCCGATGACCTCGCTTGTTATGATCCCTCAGGAGCTTCCTAACATGACCCCCAGCCGCCTGACCGCCATAATGGGTGTTTTCTGGGCAATGGCTTATATCATTGAGACGATCGTATTCTTCCTGTTTGGCGTGTTGTTCGATAAGACCGGAAGCTATTCTTCCAGCATTCTGATTGCTGTGATTCTGAGCCTGTCCTTTACCGTCGGAGGCATTTTCCTGCCGGAGACAGGAAAGAGTAGCAAATAAAGATGGGAAAGGAGTGCTATCCATGATGTATGAAGTGAAAAGGCAGCAGCTTCCAAACGGTGAAGTGATGGCATACCGGGAAGAAAATACCGCAGTTGATGCACCTGTGCTGCTCCTGATCCATGGAAATCAAAGCTCTTCTCTGTACTATGAGCATTTAATGCAGCAGTTCAGGAAGGAAGCCCACATTTATGCAATTGATATGATGGGCTTTGGAGATTCCAGCTATAAAAACCCGCATACCTGTATGAAGGACTGGGCAGACGATGTGGCACAGTTCATGGATGCGCAGAAGATCCGGAAAGCAGTCGCGCTCGGCTGGAGCGCAGGCGGCGGCACGGCTCTGGAACTGGCGGCGTGCTATCCCGAAAAGGTACAGCATCTGGTGCTACTGGCATCTGTGGGTGTTCAGGGATTCCGCCTTCCCCGGCGGAATGCAGACCTGACCCCGGTGCCCGGCGAGTATCTTGTAAAGCTTGAGGATGTCGTAAAAGACCCGGTCACCATGATCCCGATTACAGGGGCAATTGAACGCAAAGACACGGCGTTTCTGCATATGGTCTGGGCGAAAACGATCTTCAATCGGTATCCGCCTGCGGAAAGCGACTTTGATGCATATATGAATGCAATCCTGAAAGAACGTTGCTTCGTTGATATCAGTGTGGCACTCTGCCAGTTCAATATTACGAAAGAGCGTGCATTGGTGGAAGGAACTGGAAGAATCTCACAGATTCAGTGTCCAGTGACATGGATTCATGGCAGAGAGGATATGATCGTTCCATATGTAGTTGGAGAAGAGAGCATTCGTTTCTTTGAATCTTCTGCTCAACTGATTCCTATCGAAGATGCTGGTCATGCCAGTTTTATGGATCAGCCCGAAGTATTTCGCACCATCCTCATCAACATTTTGAAGTCTATCGGATGATAGAGAAAGGAAAATCTCATGAAAACCATTCAGGAAATCTATCAGAGCAAAGTCATGTCTGCTGACCGTGCACTGGAACTGATTCAGGACGGTGATTATATCTTCTCTGCACAGGCCGCAGGCGAACCGATTGAGATCATGTCCCATCTGCAGCACCTTAAAGAGACGGGTGTAAAGGGGTGCCATCTGAATACCTGCCTTCCCCTGAAGGATTACCCTGTATTCCATGATCCAGAGATGAAAGGCGTTCTTGATCACAATGCGTGGTTTATGTCTGCGGGACTTCGTAAAGCGTACAAGGAGCACATGGTCAGTCCTGTACCCCAGAGTTCTACCTCCATTCTACGTAAAACGCTCCAGCGGTGCGAATACGAGCACTGGCGTCCGGTCGTGATCTGCACGGTCTCCCCCATGGACGATCATGGCTATATGAGTCTTTCGGTAAGCGCAATCTATGAGATGGATTTAATTCGGTACGGCGCATTGGTCTTGGTGGAGGTAAACCCCAATTTCCCACGCACCTTTGGTGATACGCTGGTTCACGTTTCTCAGGTGGATGCAATCGTGGAAGCAAATCATCCCATTCCGCTGTCCAAAGTTGCTCCGTATACGGAAACGGATGCTACCATTGGTCGGTACATCGCTGATTTGATTGAGGATGGTTCCACCATCCAGCTTGGCATCGGCAATATTCCGAATGCAGTGGCAAATGAACTGAAGAAGAAAAAGCACCTCGGCATTCACACGGAGATGTTTACGGAGACCATGGTGGATCTGATCGAGTGCGGCGCAGTGGATAACTCGCAGAAGGGGCTGAACAACGGCTACTCGGTCTGTTCGTTCACTATGGGCAGTCAGCGGCTGTATGACTATATCAACAACAACCCGGCTGTTCTGTTCAAATCCTGCACCTACACTAATGACCCCTACACGATCGGTCTGAACAACAAGTTCGTTTCCATCAATGCAACGCTGGAAGTCGATCTCTACGGTCAGGCTTCTTCCGAGACGGTAAAGGGTCTGCCTTGGTCCGGTACTGGCGGACAGTCCGAGACGGTACAGGGTGCACAGATGTCCAAGGGCGGCAAGTCAATCCTTGCTATGCACTCTACCTACACCACGAAGGATGAAAACGGCAATGAAGTGCTTCATTCCAAGATTGTTTCCTGCCTGCATCCGAATTCTGCGGTCACCACGAGCCGGAATGACACGGATTATGTCGTTACAGAGTATGGCGTTGCATGGCTGCGCGGTCTGAACATTGGCGACCGTGCAAAGGCACTCATTAAGATTGCTCATCCGGCATTCCGGGAGCAGCTTGCAAAAGAAGCAGAAGAACTCTGCATCTGGTAAACTCGTCCGGAAGACCTATTACAGAATTGCAGCCCCTGTACAGCGAAAGTCTTGTACAGGGGCTGCTTGCATGAAAGTGTGTACTGCAATATAATAAATGGCATGGGGTGAGAAAAATGCAGGAACAACAAGAAAATATCTCAAAGATGAGAGAAAATCCGTTTATGTCATTTAACCACATTAAAATCGGAGTTGTTGCGTCAGATCATGCAGAGGTATGGCTTGATATTCAGCCAGAGTCCACCAATATTTATGGTGTTGTTCATGGTGGCGCTCTTTTTACAATGGCGGACTGTTGCGCAGGATTAACAGCCCGTTCAGATGGACGGGAGTATGTTACCCAGAACGCTTCGGTCAGTTTTGTTTCCAACACGCCAAAGGGAAAGATAACTGCTTATGGAAAGGTCATCAGCCGTGGGCATCGTGTCTGTATTGTGGATGTGGAAATCCGCACAGGCGAGAACACATTGATTTTTCATAGTACGTTTTCCATGTATTGTGTCTCAGCGGAGCATTAAAGACCAAAATTTAATCTTCCAGTTTGCCGTGGTCGCAGCCGAGGGAGAGATAATGCCCCATCTCCCCTCCCAGCACAAGCTGTGCATACTCCAATGGTTTGTTATACAGCAGTCAATCCAGCTCTGCCCGCTGTGCGGGGGTGTTGCCGTACTCGTCCTCAATGGCGGTGCAGTCGATGGCAACGATAATCCGAAGATTTCACATTCTCGTACATTTTATTACACATAGGCATTGCTCCTTACTTATCATGGCGCATCGCAGGCTCCTGCGTGCGGTTCTCATAAAATCGAATGACCTCCGGCGGGATGCTGTCCAGCGTTTTTAGGGCGGCTTCATAGTCCTGCCGCAGCTTGGCATCCTCCAGACGCTTCAAGACGCTCCCTTCCTTCGCTTTGTCCAGCGAGGCAGAGAGCGTCTTGTTCTTCTCTTTCAGCTTTTCGTTTTCGGCGGCGGTCTTGGTGAAGGCTACGTTGTACTTTCGCAGCTGGTCCTTCATCCGTGCCACATTGGGGATATAGCTGTCCAGCACCTTGCTGATCTCCGCTGCACGGCTCTTGCCGTTGAAGGGGGTGATGCCCACCAGCAGGGCATCCAGTTGCTCCTTCTGCTTGGTCAGTTGAGTCATCTCCTTGAAGATACGGGGCGGGATGTGCTCCCGCCCGGTCTGGCTGGCACTTTCACCCCGTTCCAGCTCCGGGTACTGCTTGACCATGTGCTGCCAGAACTCATCCTGCCACCTCACAAGGTTCTTGCGGTTGCCGATGATCTCCTTGGCGCTCAGCCGTCCGTCTGCGGTCAGTGGCACAAAGCAGAGGTGCAGGTGGGGCGTTTTCTCGTCCATGTGGACAACAGCAGAGACAAAGGTATCCGGGCGCTGTCTGCCCTCCAAAAATTTCAGGGCGTACGCAAAGTACGCCCGGATCTCCCGGTTGGTCTTATCCTTGAAAAACTCCGGGCTGGCGGTGACAAGAGCCTCTACCACCCGCACGCTGTCCTTGCGGACACGGCAGTGGGCGGCGGCTATCATGCGGTCGGCTTCTTCCCGGTATTTGCCCTGCGGCTGCACCAGATGGAGGTTGTAGCGGCTCCGGCTCGTGTCGATATCCGGGTTGCTGGCGTACTGCTCCTTGGTGCGCTCGTTGTGGGCTTCGATGGGGCTGATAGCAGGCCCCTTGTACTTTTTGAATCTTAAAATGCCGTATTGGGTTTTCATAGATCACGCTCCTTCTTGGGGTGTACAAAAAATCTGTACGGACTTCAAATAACCCGTACGGTTCGTACGGTGTACAGAAATGCGAAATACAAACGATACCACGTTTTAATTTGCTTCTGCTTGCCGTACGGGTGCGTACAAGTACAGACCGTACAGGTTGTACGAACTTCTTCCGTGAAAAAAATGCACTTTTTACGGGCAGGGGTGGACAAGCGGCTCGATGCCCATGAAAAGTAGTATCAAATGATATCCATAATGTCGGAAAACAGGTGCAGAAACTGCAAAATTCCACGCTTATGGACAGGAACCGCCGGAAGTGGTATACTGTGCAAAAAACATCGGAGGTGCGACCATGAACATCAAGCTGACACTGGGAGAACGGCTCAAAGACCTGCGTGTGGAGCGGAATCTGAAGCTGGAAGCTCTGGCAGAGCAGACGGGTCTGTCCAAATCGGCATTGTCGAAATACGAGAGTGACGATGTGACCGACCTCAGTATTTATGCGGTGACAACGCTGGCTGAGTTCTATGGCGTGACCACCGACTACCTGCTGGGTGTGACGGAAAATAAAAAACGCCCAGATGCAGTCCTTTCGGACTTGCATCTGAGCGATGGCGCAGTGGACGTATTAAGGAATGGAAAATTCAATCATCGGCTGCTGTGTGAGCTGATCGTGCATGAGAATTTCCAGCGGTTCATGACCGATCTGGAAATCTATGTGGATGGATATGTCAGCGCAAACATTCAAAACCTCAATGCTGGTCTGGAAGCGACCCGGCAAATGCTGAAAAAGAAGTATGCAGCAGATGAAAACGATCTATACATGAGCACCTTGAAGCTGGGGCAGATCGATGAAGATGAGTACTTTGGTCGGGTCTTGTATGACGAGTTGGTGGCTATCCTGAAGAACATCAAGACGGAACACCGCAAGGACAAGACCACTTCGGATGGTGCGATGGTCGACAACCTGATGAAGGAACTGGAGGATGCACAGAAACTTGAAGGGTCTGCGGATGAAAAGAAGATCCGAACGGCATTGAAGGCAATCGGCATCAACTACGATAAGCTGACAGAGGATGAAAGAAAGCTGATAAAGAAGATTCTTTATAAAACGGCAATGCTGAAACCGGGGACACTTGCAGGCAACCGGGGCAAGCACAGACGCTGATCATTTGCCCTGCGCCTTATAGGGGGAGCGCTGCTGCGGCAGGAAGGAGAACGTACACCATTGGTTCCTCTGAAAGCCTGCGATGGGTGGGCGGAGATCGTCAACTGCCATGCCCATCCGCGCATCCTTCTGCCACAGAACAGGTGCTTGCCGGAGCCTCTCGCAGCCCCTTTTCCGCATCAGCCGGAACCAAGGTGTAACACACTAGACTTTGCAGGCAAAGTCGTGTGCCAAAGGGATGCTGCCTCTCGCCTGTCGGCTCGGTCAAGCGCTCCAAAATGCAAGCATTTTGAGGTCGCCACTGGCGACCCGCACCCCTTTGGAAACCCAAGAGAAACGCCCATCAACTGCGCTGCTCGTCCTCGGCCAGTGCGCTGATCCGCTTGCCCATGGCCTTGACCAGCGGAACGACAAGCGCATTTCCCATCGTGAAATCGCGCAGTCGTTCCGTCATCCCGGCTGTCCAATCATCCGGGAAGCCATTGAGCCGTTCGCATTCGATGGGCGTTAGCGTACGCAGACGCATGGAACAAGATCATTGCCACCCGCAACATCACTTCCCACGGCTGTGATGAAAAGATTGTCGGAACAGACATTTCTGCGACCAGGATGCTTTACAGTCTCTGAAATTTTCGGTATAATGAAAAATAGAAAAAAGCTGAAAAGACCAAAGAGAGAGGAAACTTATGGAGAACGCGGAATATGATTCCAGCCGACCACTGGCAGAACAGGTGGCCCAAAAGATCAAGGATTACATCCTGGAAGAAAAACTGAAGGCTGGTGATAAGCTCCCTACAGAAACGGCTCTGGCCAAGGAAATGGGAGTGGCCCGCAGTACCGTGCGTGAGGCTATCAAGCGGCTGGAATCCCAGAACATCCTGACGGTGCGCCATGGGGCAGGCTCCTTTGTGACGGACCAGCCAGGCTTGGCTGATGACCCCCTGGGGCTGGATTTTATCGAGGACAAAGAGCGGCTGGCCTTTGACCTGCTGGAAGTACGCAATATCATCGAGCCTGCCATTGCCGCTCTGGCAGCCCACCACGCCACCCCGGAGCAGATCGCCGAGATGGAGCAGCTGTACAATCAGATGGAGTACCACATCCTCCACGGCCAGGACTACCTGGAGGAGGATATGAAGTTCCACCGGGCCATTGCCCAGGCCAGCGGCAACCTGGTGGCTCCCCAGCTGACCCCCATTATCACGGCGTCGGTGGAGGTGTTCATCGAGGGCACCCACCTGCTGCAGGAGACCCTGAACACCCACAAGGCAGTGCTGGAGGCCATCAAGAGCGGCGACAGCACCTGGGCTCGGGACGCCATGACTCTACACATTACCTACAACCGGGACCTGTACCGGAAGATGCGCCGCCAGCGCAGCGGCGAACCGCCCCTGACCCCCAAGGTGCCGGAATGGGTGCTGGCCCTGAAGGAACTCAGCAGCCCCCAGGAAGAGGACACCTGAGCCTTTTTTCAACAACAAGAACAGCCCACAGGCTGAGAGTGCAACGCTCCAGTCTGTGGGCTGATTTTTTATGGGATTTCAGGCGGCCAGGGCAGGGGGCATTACCACTCGGCTACGCTGCCGTCCTTGTGACGCCACACCGGGTTCTTCCACTGGTGGGGGGTCTTGTTCTCCTCCAGCACCAGCTCCTTGTTCACCTCTACACCCAGACCCGGGCGCACAGGCAGCTGCACACGGCCATCCACGAACTTAAAGTCCTCCTGGTTGGTCACATAGTCCAGCACGCTCTTGCCTACGTTGTAGTGGATGGC
>ENA-ORSR01001546-ORSR01001546.1-human-gut-metagenome-genome-assembly--contig:-NODE-1546-length-15696-cov-4.907103_pt1 | contig 15696 bp, 17 predicted proteins | sample MGYA00241901_ERZ509166 | MGnify/ENA primary metagenome ERZ509166 (study PRJEB26280, sample SAMEA2338860) | human gut metagenome | biome: human gut; feature: human-associated habitat; material: faeces... | reverse complement strand
AAGCTCGCACGTTATCACATTGCCAGCCAAGATGTACGCTCAATCTCTGCCAGACTACACATTGTTCCAACAGATAGACTTGTTTATAGTTCAATTCCTTGTGAGCTTCGCCATACTGTTTGACATACTCTAAGGATAACGCCACATCTGAAATCTGGTCGGCACTCATGCGTGAGCTTGCGTCAGCTCTGGTCTCGTAGACCATTCTTAAAATCTGTATTGATGTCAATACAATCGGATAACTTCTTCTTTGCTCTTTTTTCAGCCCTTGTTTCATTAAAGTCTGCAACAAATCTTTTATTTCTGGTTGCTCTCTTAGCACAACCTTTTCTGATGTTTCCATCTTTAACTCCTCCTATCGCTCTTTTGGTCGTATCTGCGGTTTCATAGTTGGTAGCTCCCGACAGTAGTCTGGATAGTTCAGACGGATTGCCTCAAAAAAATACGGAGCATATCCACATTCAAATATCTCATAAGGTGTAGACAATTTTTCCTTTCCAAATAGAAAAAGAGACTGTTATTTCACAGCCCCTGTAATAAATCTTTTACCCCAACTCTTGACAAAGAGCCGAAAAATAAGCGTACCACTATTTCTAATGATACGCTTATCTGCCCTTATACAAATGAATGTCGCCTACATTTTTGTAGCAAGGTGGACACTACATAGATAAATATATTTCAAAAAACCTTTATTTTTCGTTTGTGTTCCCACACCCGATATCTATTACCACCGAAACATCAAAATAGTTTTTTAGGTGTTTATTGCGTGAATTTTTGCCCTCTGAAGTAAAGGTAAAATGTTTCGCAAAGTGCCTAAAATAAAGGATTTCTACGAGTTTTTCTTTTGTATCAACACAATAGTCTCCACATGGGTCGAGTTAATAGGATTGATGTCATAGCCTTTTGCCAGTTGACGGGAACATATCAACTCTCCCTGTTGTCGGAAACATATCCATAGTATACTGCTTCATGCTGTAATAATCAATTTCATTCGACAAATTGGAATTGGCTTACTTGTCTTTGCTTCCAATCTTAGAAATGATTGCTCCTGTACAAATAACCATTTCAAAAGCAAGGAAGAAACCTACACCGATGATAAGACCACCCAATTCACCCATCCCATTGAACCAAGTGGGAAATACCCCAAGTAATATCCACTCTAAAATGACAGTACCCAAGCCAATCAAAATGTACTTCCACATATTTTTCATACAATAACACTCCTTTGTCAAATTCAAGTTGTTCACACTTCTTATCATAAAAGAATTTTTGGGTCCAATCATTGTTATCTTCTTTGTTGACCTTGTTTGTCTGTGCTATTAGATTTACAAGGATAAAAGAAAAGGTATCATTATCCTCATGTGAGGATAATGATACCTTTCATGATATTCTTTAAGTTGTGATATGTATTTCTACGTCGATGATTAGTAGTTCTCTTTTCTTACTTCAAAGTAAGCCTGAGCATGTTTACATACCGGACATACCTCTGGTGCTTCTGTACCAACTACAACATGTCCACAATTACGGCATTCCCACATTGTAGCTTCATTCTTCTTAAATACTTCAAGATTTTCTACGTTCTTAAGAAGTGAACGATATCTTTCTTCATGAAGCTTTTCAATTGCTGCAACGCCTCTAAACTGATCTGCTAATTCTGCGAAACCTTCTTCTTCTGCCTCTTTTGCCATTCTGTCATACATATCTGTCCACTCAGCATTTTCTCCCTCTGCTGCATGAAGAAGATTTTCTGCAGTGTCTCCAAGTTCACCAAGTGCCTTAAACCAAAGCTTTGCATGCTCTTTCTCATTGTCTGCTGTCTGTAGGAATAATGCTGCAATCTGTTCATATCCGGCTTTTTTTGCTACTGATGCAAAATATGTATATTTATTTCTTGCCTGTGATTCACCAGCAAATGCTTCCCAAAGATTCTTTTCTGTCTTTGTTCCAGCATACTTACTCTTTGCGGGTGCCTCTTCTACTTTCTTGAATACAGACGCAGGCTGTTTACAGATTACGCACTGTTCTGGTGCTGTTTCCCCTTCATGCACATATCCACAAATACTACATACCCATTTACTCATTTTTTTATCTCCTTTTCTATTTAAAATTTCACTCTTATCTTCATAAGATGTGTGTAACATTCTTTCTGCCAATTCACTTAATGGCTTTCCATAAAATTCTTCATACAGACGAATGATTTCTGGATTTTCATGACTACGTCTAACTGTTAACGCTTCGTCTCTGGTATAAAGGCTTGCAATTCTTGACTTGCGCACCTCGTCCTTATCTTTTATGATATTCTTTGGCTGGCCACCACCGCCAATACATCCACCTGGACAAGTCATAACTTCCACGAAATGATACTGCTTTTCTCCACTCTTAATACTTTCAATGAGCTTCGCTGCATTCGCTGTACCATACACTACTGCAATACTTACATCTAAATTGTCAATCTTTAAAGTTGCTTCTTTCACTCCTTCATAACCTCTTACAGGAGTAAGATTGAATAACTGTTCTGGAGACTTTTCTTTTGTAAGGAATTCATAAGCAGTTCTAAGTGCTGCTTCCATTACTCCACCAGTATTACCAAAGATAATTCCAGCACCTGAAGCATCTCCCATAAAATCATCATAGGCACTATCTTCAAGGCTTGCAAAATCAATTCCTTCTTCTTTTGCCCACTTAGCAAGTTCTCTAGTTGTAATAACATAATCCATATCACGCATATCATCTATACCATGATAACGAGCAGATGCATTCATTTCATCTCTGCGAATTTCAAATTTCTTCGCTGTACATGGAGTAAGCGCAACATTTACAATTGCTTTTGGATCAATGCCTTTCTTTTTCGCAAAGTAAGTTTTAATCGTTGGTCCCTGCATTCCAATTGGACTTTTTGCTGTGGAAAGATTTGATATCATTTCTGGATAGTACATTTCCACATATTTCACCCATGCAGGACAGCAACTAGTAAATTGTGGCAATGGCGCTATTTGTTTTGTAACTCTCTCGATTAATTCACTTGCTTCTTCAACAATTGTAAGATCAGCTGCAAAACAAGTATCAAGTACATAGTTCACACCAAGTTTTCTAAGTAAAGAAACCATTTTCCCTTGTACAAAACTACCATCATTCATGCCAAATTCTTCACCTAACGAAGCACGTACAGATGGTGATGTACTTACAATTACAATTTTTTCCGGATTATTGATTGCATTCTTTACATCCATGTATTCGTACTTTTCCGTTATACTGTCTACAGGACATACATTGGCACACTGACCACAGTTTATACACACAGCTTCCCCGCAAGTCTGTTCAAAAGTGTATGTACCGTGGACACCTATTGATTGTGTACATACCTCCTTGCACTGCCCACATTTAATACATTTTTCTTCTATACGAGTAATGCTAGGATTATTACCTTCAATCGGAACTCGAACACTTAAAGGTAAATGATTCATTGTCAATCCTCCTAATTATAATTTTAATCTTTAAATAGTATACCTTATTCCACAAAATAAATCAATTCTTTTTCTTTTAACAAAGCCAATATCTACTAATTATTCTTAAAACTTAATTGTTTTAATGACAAGGTTTGGTTTTTCATCATTTTAGCATTTTATGACTATTTTCTATTAAATCATCCTTCTAATAAATTGTTAATTCCTTGTAAAATTCAAGTTTATCTAACTGTTACACAAATTGGAATTGGCAGAGCTAAAAAACTTCTTTGCCTATCCTTGTATGGTACACCTCATTGATTGCTGACAATGTCCCCATGAAACATACTACTGCAGAACTATAAATTGGTTCAATAAAACTGAGCGTCAAAGGTAACAAAAATAATAAAAATCCTGTGACTTTATTCAAAATAGTATGTATGGATACCAGCTTTTTGTTAGAAATCAATCCCCAAACAACGTTACCAATTTTAATGATTGCTATAATAACAATCCAAGTCCACAACCAAGTAGGAAACTGCATTAATGGTAGTATTTTTACAAAACATACTGCTATAAATACACTATCTGCAACCGTATCTAATCTTGCTCCCAATTCACTAATGGACTTTGTTTTCCTTGCGATTGTTCCGTCTGCCATATCCGTAATTCCACAAAATAAGTACATGATGTAAAAACTAATGGAAAAAACAGGACATAGCAACAGATATATACAACTTAAAATTCGGCTGATTGTAATTATGTTTGCTATCTGTTTTCTCATCCATTCACCTACATATTCAAATTTACCGCTTTATTATTGCGGATAAATAATCTCTTAAACTTTCAATCTCTTCTCTATCAAGTGTAATTGTAAGATGATTGTCGGTAAGACCTCCATGCCAAAAGAATATCTTCCATTCAAGGTAAATATCTTGTATTTCATATCCTGGCTGGACATATGTATATTTAGGATCCTCCCTTAAATCTGTTTGAGGATATAACTTAAATATGAAGTCCGGTTCTATACATACCATCTCTTCTATCTCTATAAGTTTATTATCTAACAGCTTGGAGAGTTTTTCTTCCAGTTCATCTACTTCACTGGCCAATAATACTTCATCGTTTTCTTTATGATAATTGAGCCAATCACCGGAAGAAAACAGAAAATCACATCTGCACCACTCACTATCCCAATTATCTTTATTCGTTGGTCGATAGCCATTAATCTGAAGTTTGATATTTATTCCACTTGCATCAATTTCAAACCACATACTATCAATCCCTTCTTAAACTTATAATTATGTATATTGTAGCACACTTTTTTCAAAATTTCATTAACAGACTATGAACGACAAAAGCACCCTACATTTCTGCAAGGTGCCTGTCATTCATTTTTATGCCGCTACTTCCATTTCCATCCCAGACTTAAGGGTTACTACTATCTTATCATCCAGGATTGTAACCTTCTCCACCAATCGTCTGGTAAGCGTCTCACTGTATTCTGTTAATTCAGTCTGCTGTTCATAAAGGAAATCTATCAATTCCTGCATTCGTAACTGAAGGTCTTTTCTTTCTGCTGCCGCCGTTAGAATCTCCTGTCGTTCTTCACGAAGTTCTACAATCTCTGTACCAAGCCTTTCTACTGCAAGCTCATCACCGGAAACACCGATAAGTTCTATCTGTAAATCGGCTAGTCTTTTATCTATAGCTCTTATCTTTTCTTCCAGATCATCGTTTATAACAGCTTCGATGTTTTGCTTAAGAAATGGTATCACCGTGTTCTTCTGTGCAAATGCATCGTTTACTGCCGTAACGACTGCACTGTGAAGAACATCTTCCTCTACGGTTCTTGCGGGACAATCAATTCCACTACTTTTCTTCAGGACCCTGGATACGCATCTCCATACAAACTTTTTCTTACCTCTGTTGTTCCAGTAAACTCTTCTGTAGATATCCTCGCAGTGTCCACAAAAGACCATACCGGAAAGTGCATACTTGCTAGTGTAGACTCGTTTCTTTCCCTGTGGTACAAGGTTTGCTCTTTTGGTCATCTCCGCTTGAACCTTAAGGAATACATCCTTATCTATGATAGCCTCATGGCTGCCTTCCACATAGTACTTAGGCATCTGCCCGTTGTTCTCTGCTCTTTTCTTTTCAAGAATGCTTACCGTATAAGTCTTCTGAAGAAGTGCATCTCCGATATACTTTTCGTTGGTAAGTATCTGCTTGATGTTGCTTTCATGCCATTTGGTATGACCTGCTCCATTCTTTATGCCGTCCTTTTCAAGCCCTCTCTTTATTTGAAGAAGACTCTGACCTTCCAGGTACTCCCTATAAATGCGGCGTACTATTTCAGCTTGTTCCTTATCTATAACAAGGTTTCCCTCTTCGTCTTTCGTATAGCCTAAGAACCAGTTGTGGTTGACCTGTACCTTTCCTTGTTGGTTTCGGTACTGGATGCCAAGTCTCACGTTAGCTGATAAGGATTCTGATTCCTGTTGTGCAAGTGCAGCCATTATAGTCATAAGCACCTCACCTTTGGCATCCAAGGTGTTGATGTTTTCCTTTTCAAAGAATACTGCAATATTAAGTGCCTTCAGCTGACGGGTGTATTTAAGGCAGTCTACTGTGTTTCTTGAAAATCGGCTGATGGACTTGGTAAGAATCATATCAATCTTTCCTGACTCACAGTCCTCAATCATCTGATTGAAGGCTTCTCGTTTCATGGTATTCGTACCAGAAATACCGTCATCAGCATATACCTTTACAAATTCCCATTCTTCTTTACTCTGAATGTAAGCTGTGTAGTGGCTTACCTGTGTTTCATAACTGCTTTCCTGTTCTTCAGAATCTGTAGAAACTCGGCAGTATGCAGCAACCCTTATCTTCTGCACCTGCGTTTCTGTCTTTCTTGAACCGACCCTTTTTCGTGCCGGGATTACTGTTACGTTTTGTGCTAATGCCTGCATACTTTACACCCCACTTTCAATCAGGCTATATGCGAACTCCGCTTGCTTGATAGGGTCTTTGTATTTAGAAATCACTCTCGGAATCTTGAAAGCAACCGGAATCTGAATATCCATGTTTCTTCTATATCTAATGCCTTTGTAAGTGGCATCCCTTTTTAATCTTTCTGCTTCAAAAGCCTGGGCGAGTTCTTCCTTTAAGATCGGCGGGTAAAAATCGTCTCCAAGGTATCGTTTGTTCTGCAGAAGGTGTTTCACTCTGCTATGTGTCATGGTAACGCCCGCACTCTTTGCTGCAGCTGTCATCGACATACCGGAAAGGTAGTTGCTACAAATCTTTCTGATGATGTCAGCCTGTTCTTCATTTACAACAGCCTTACCACCGACAATGTCATATCCGTATGGTGTATGTTTCATTTAATCAATCCTTTCTCGGAAGATGGGACCACACTTCATGGCAAACCAAATCTCCGTTCTTTCATATACAATGATGTGGTCGACAAACTTTATAAAAAGGTCTTCGTCAAATTCTGAAAGCATCTGCCCCTTTGCTGTGTAATGCAGAAGTTCCTTTAATGATGCCTTTCGTTCATCTCCACCGCTGATCTGCTTTATGATTGCATTTCGCTCTGCTGTCAGTTCTTCGTACCCTTTCACAAGGCTATCGTTTTCCTGTGCAAATACCGCTGGGTCGATAAAGCCTTTAGAAAAAAGTGTCTTAATCTGCTGTCTCTTCTGCAGATTTTCTTCCATCGCATCCTCCAGGGCATTCAGTTCATCAAGGTACTCTGCCTTTTCGATTTCTTCAAGTCCTGCTGAATATGGTTTCAGAACCTTCTCCCTTCCAAATGTTAGCTTGTTCATCATGATAATAAAGGCTGCTTTGACCTTATCTTCTCTTATGGATTTCATACTGCAGGCATCCTTATCCTTAAGGTGCAGACTACAGTTAAAACCGAAATACCCATCAAACTTCTTTCTCTTCCAGGTGCTGCCACACTCACCGCAAATAATCCTTTTGGTAAAAACATATCGATTCTGATATTTGGAATCATCTGCTGTGATGCCTTTTTCAAGTCCATTTCTATCGAGCATCTCATTTGCAATCGCATAATCTTCTCTGCTTACCAAAGCTTCATGGTGATCCTTTGCGTAGAACTGGTCTTTCTCCCCACGATTTACATGACGAGTAAAGCGGTCATCCGTATAAGTCTTTTGGAAAATAACATCCCCTGTGTTCTTCTCATTACGAATGATTCCGATAATAGTATGTGCTGTCCACTTACCATTTCTTTTTGTTGCAACACCTCTTTCATTCAGTTCTTTTGCAAGCTGCGAAGGACTGATTCCTGCAAGCACCTGTTTGTACATCCATTTCACGACTTCTCCCTGTTCCGGTATCACCACCATCTGGCCATCCACGTTTTCATAACCATAAGGCGGATAGCCTACCTTGTATGTTCCGTTTCGGAATCTCTTCTGAACACTCCAGGTACTGTTTTCTGAAATAGATCTTGATTCGCTTTCTGCTAAACTGGATAAAATGGACAGCAGTAACTCACCCTCCATTTTTCCTGTATCGATATTCTCTTTTTCAAAGAAAATGTAAATCCCCATGCCGTATAACTTACGAACAGTCTCGATGCTCTCCACGGTATTTCTTGAAAATCTGCTGATGGATTTTACAATGATGTAATCAATCTTTCCTCTTTCACAATCTGAAAGCATGGAAAGAAGTCCATCACGCTTTGCCATCTTTGTGCCGCTGATACCCTCATCGAAATATAGACCCGCAAACTCCCAATCTCGGCGGGACTTTATAAGGCTTTCGTAGTGGTTCTTCTGTGCTTCAAGACTTATCAACTGGTCATCAGAACCTGTGGATACTCTCGCATATGCAGCAACACGCAGTTTCTTATCTGCAGATGTAGCCGTGGCTTCAATCTTTGTTATTCGTCTCATCGTCTCGACCTCCTTTCAAATTGGGGTAGTCTATATATCACTCTAAAGGGTGTATATATCAAGTAGAATCTACCTATATACGGGCAAAGAATGGTGAGAAAACTTCCTTGTTTTTTGCCATGATCTTGTTGAATTCATCAACAGAAATCAGACCTTTATCAAGGAGTTTCTTTGTAAAATTCTCTGCCAGGATATAGTTATATTCATTCTGAAGCTGTGCATCTGTTGTCTTTGGAAGATTTGCCGCCGTAGGCATTCCTGGTTTTATTTCTGTTACATTCATAAAAAAGCACCTCCTACCAGGTAGCCTTGGCAGGAGGTAAAAAAGGACGTTTTTTCTAATCTTTTTTATAAAAGTCACAAGTATAACCATCAGCACGAAGAAGTAATCCTTCTGCCCACTTCGGTACTCTTGCCATCTGTTCGCACACAGCATCTAAACTCATGCGTGGATCTGCTTCAATAATAATTTCATCGTGGACATGAGCAACAATGCGACAATAGCGGAGTGTCTTCATGGCATACATCAAAATGTCACGGGAAGTTGCCTGAACGATGTTTTCCACGAATTTAGGACCATAGCTTTCAAGACGCTCCCACTTCTTCGTACCACCCAAACCCTCATATGTGACAGACTCACCACCGAACTTATTCTCTCCCATGCGTGGTTTTACATAGGAAAGGACTCTTCCGGATGGCAAGGTAATAAACAACATCCCGCTTCTGCATGAGAATTGAACACCATGTGTTGCTGTGGTAGTCTTCCCCTTTATAGCCTTTTTCACAGCATTATCAACATCCCACCAGAATCTAACTATATTGGGATTTGAACTTCTCCAGGCTGATACCAGTTCCGGTAGTTCTTCTTCTGTAAGTCCCATCTCAAGAGCACCCATAGCTTTTAAGGCACCTACCGAACCTCCGTATCCTAATGCAAGTTCCGCAATCTTACCCTTCTGACGAAGATGTCCGTTCACACCATGCTTTTCAACCGGAACACCAAACATCTGACTTGCCGATGCACAGTAGATGTCTCCGCCCTTTGCAAATACATCTGCTCTCCAGGATTCCCCCGCAAACCATGCAATGACTCTGGCTTCAATAGCAGAAAAGTCTGCAACGATGAACGATTCGTTCACCGTCGGAATGAATGCTGTTCTGATCAGCTGTGATAAGGTGTCCGGGATATCATCATATAAAAGGTCAAGCGAATCATAGTCCCCACTTCTTACAAGACCTCTTGCTTCAGCCAAATCTTCCATATGATTCTGTGGAAGGTTCTGTAACTGTACAAGTCTTCCCGCAAATCTACCTGTGCGGTTGGCACCATAGAACTGGAACATTCCTCTTACCCTGCCATCTTCACACACAGAGTTCTGCATTGCCTGGTACTTACGAACCGATGACTTGGCAAGTTTCTGTCTTAAAGCAAGAACCTCTGACATCTCATCCGGAACTTCATCAATCAGTGCTGCAACAGCCTTTTTGCCAAGAGTATCTGTTTCGATTCCGTTATCTGATAACCACCCTTTCATCTGCACTACCGAATTTGGATTCGTCAGACTTGTCAACACTTGCATCTTTGTCATAAGGCTTTCACGGGACACCTTATCAATCTCAAGGCACTTCTCTACAAAATCCATATCAACCAGAATGCCTCTATCGTTGATTTCCTGGTCAAGATGATATTCTTCCCACACAAAATCCGGCACAGGGAATTTCTGCAGTCTGCTCTGAATCTGCATCTCTGCTTCGACATCACGGATGTTATATGCTTTGAATCGTTCCCACTTCTCCATATCATGCTGTGGCAAGTTTCTTGTTCTGCCGCCATTTGATTTCGTAGGATTACATGGTGTGCAGAAATACTTTATAAGCTCTTTTCCCTCTGTAAGTTTCTGTTTTTCAAGTCCTAATACCACACCTACACCTTCAAGTGATAATGGAAGTCCCATATAGGCAGACCATACCATCGAACATTTCCATGAATCCGGTTCAAGATATGTCCCTTGCTTATACCCCAGGAACTTCGACAGACAGATTCTTTCGAACTGTGCATTAAAGGCCCACTTGGTAACGGAGTCATCTTCCAAGGCGTCATATACTTCTTTTGGAATAGTCTCCCCACAGGCAAGGTCAACTACTTTCACTTCTCCGCCGTCAATACTGTAACCAAAGAGTATGATCTCAAAGTCTGGTGACTCCACATAACGGTACACACCTGACTTGGAAAGATTGGCAGAAGAATATGTTTCGATATCAATTTCTAAATTCTTCATTCACTACCTCCAATAAAAAAAAACGGGCGATACAGGATTCCCCCATACCGCCCTAAACTGATTATTCTTCTTTTTTCTGTTCCTTCTTCTTGCGTCTCTTTTCTTTCAGACGATGGATACCATCAGCAACCATCATACCGACAGATGCAATCAAGAATCCCATCGTAGAACCGAAACAGACAACAAGCATAAAGTTCTGTACTTCAGTCATGGTAGTGTCCTCCTTATGCTAAGAAGTCATCGTCAGCTACTGTTCCGAAGTCATCTGCTGCAGAAGTCTTACCACCAAGAGATTCTCCGTCACGGATTTTCTGAATATTACCAAGACCACAGGCGATTCCCTTATTTCCGTTGGAGTTGAATGCGTAGAAGTTAAGAGAAACTCTCGCATAGCAACCGGAATACACTTCTCCTCTATCAAGGATAGGTTTTACTGCACGGTCTACGATCTGTGGTGCTGTTGTGCTGTTAGCATTGATGAAGTAATGTCCTTTGTAAGCTTCATCATCACGTTCGATGTCACCATCTCTTAAAGGTAACTTGATAGCTGCCTTATTAGGTTTCTTACCACCGAATTTTGCAATACCATCTTCGATTGCAGCATCGATAGCCGCATTGATTGCATTTACTGTTTCTGTGTCTGTCTTTGGAATAAGTACGGAAACGGAATACTTTTCTGCACCGCCGTTAATGGAAACTGGTTCCCATCCGTGGAAATAAGATAATCTTGTATCTACACCTGTTACTACTTTTGTTCTGTTAATATTAGCCATAATTTTAATCCTCCATAATTTCGTTAAATTCGTTTTTTGCGTTTGATACGTTTACTGCTGGACGCTTGTCCGTGTTTGGTACAAGAGTCAGCTTGCCCGGTGGTTTGTAAATGAGGTCACCGAGAATTTCCTCAAAGGTTGATTTGCCCATCAGCTTTTGCATCTCTGTCATAGGAATGAGTGACTGACGGTAAATATCTGTGTAGCCATGTTCCTTTGCGGTTTCAGCTACTTTTACTTCATCACGATACTTACGAACGGAACGTCCTTCTACTACCTTAAAGCCACTCCACTCTTTTCCGTGGTTTACTGCAGCCTCTGTAGCATAAGCCGTGATTTCATTTGCCCATTTGGTCAGATCAGGCAGAATCTCAAGTACTTCTTCAATCTCCGCATCTGTCAAAAGCGGTGGGAGTTTGAATTCGTGTCTTGCCAGTTTTAGTTTTTCTTCTGCTCTTGCTCTGCACTTTGTAGCAGCTCTGCAGAATGTACACCATTCGCCTGGGATATACTCACCTTCTCCATTGTGGGCCATCTGTGCCTTTGGCTTTAGTTCTTCCTCTGCCCAGGACTTCAGCTGTTCGATTGGAATCGTCCAAGTGCTGATGTTTTCCCTTCTAGGCTGAAAGATTGTCATCGACACTGTCTTGATGTCATAGAGTGCATCGTAGATTTCAAGGGCACCGAGAGCATATAGCATCATCTGTGGATTTTCTTCAGACTCTACTAAAATCCCAAGTCCGTACTTGAAGTCGATGATGTGAAGAGTGTCATCTGAAATGATGATGCAGTCTCCCGTACCAAAGCCATCCGGCACATAGCATGAGAAATCAAGTCTCTGCTCAATGAGGATGATAGGGTCTTTACAAGACTTCTTTGCCTCTTCGTACTGCTCCATGACATACTCTGCGTAAGAATCAGTGCATTCTTCCATCTCATCGGAGTTGTAATCCGATACCGGACGTCTGCTTCTCATCTTCAGAGCTTTCTTAAGTTTGTGTTCACAAAGGGCGTGTGCTGCAGTTCCTTCTTTGGCTGCCTCGGATGTCTGGGATTCAAATTCCAGTTCCAGTCTTGCCGATGGTGTGCAGTTCAGCCATCTGTGTGAACCTGATGCCGATAAAATTGCATGACTACTCATTTCCAATCGCCTCCGCATCTTTTAATACTGCAGCATAGTCTTTTGGATCGATATCACTAAGACGGCTTGCACCATACTTGGATACGATTGCTCTGACTTCTGCTGAATACCCTGCCTGGCTTTTTCCTGCAAGAACCCCACGCACCTTTTCAAGAGAAATGGTTGGCTCTACTTTCTTTTCCGGAAGGGCTTTTGCCTTTGGTTCTTCTGACAGACCTTCCAGTACGGTATTGCATACCACTTGGACACTGTCAGATAAAGAACGAAGGTCTTCGACCACTTTCAGCACTTGCTGTGCTACGTCAACAATCAGCTTTACCTTATTCAATATTCACACCTCCTTCTGACTCACAAATGGAAACTTCACTGATACTGTCACCTGGAATAAGGATTGTGACCTTCTGCTTTCTTCCGAACAGCAAACGAAGGAATCTTTCCCTTACATTCACATTGCGGCAAGTAACAACTCCGCCCGTCTGCGGAACTTTTGAAACACTAATCTTTAAGTTATGTTTCATCGTCTTTACCTCTTTTCCGAAGGCTTATCGTTTTGTTACCTTCTATTAGGTAGCCAGTTGGGGACGGTCAAAAGGACGTTTTTCATAAAAAATTTCAAAAAAAATAACCCTACCACTTTTCATAAGCGGTAAGGCTATTCACCTTCTATATATTAAATTAAATCTACAAACTGAAATTTTCTGTTCACCCTAACAGGGGTCTGCTAATCTTAATTACCTATATTAACTACAATAAATCTCTATTGCTTTTGCCACAAATACAGCAGTTCCTCTTCCAGCAGCTTTATCGATATTTTCAGTAAATTCTCCACCAGAAGCATACATTGCACCAAGCCCCTTTAAAACCTCATTAGAGCATTTATAAAAATGCTCCGAAATATAGTCTTGCAGTTTCTTAACTTCAAACTGTACTTCCGCATGCTCCGGTTCCTTATCTTTCATTTTTCCAAACTCTACAAATATAAGCATGAGGTTTTTCCAAGCCATTTTTTGTGCGTCTGGAGACTGATTGTTTGCATTTTCTTCATATTCCTTATATTCTGAAGTCTGTCCCCATTGCTCTTTTGCCTTTCTGGCATACTCATCCATTCTTGTTGTATCAAATACTTTAAAATCCATTTTATTCACTCCTGTCGTTTTTATTTTACGAGCGAAATTAATAAGAACTTCAAGATGCTCTTTTTTCATAGTAAGCAACTCAATTTGTTGCTCCAACGCTTTGCTTCTATCAAAATTGGGTGCATCAATTATCGTCTTAATTTCCTTTAGTGGGAATTCAAGTTCTTTAAACAGTAGAATTTGTTGCAGCCTTTCCATTGCTGTATCGTCATACAGTCGATATCCTGCCTCTGTATATTCAGTCGGTGGCAGGAGTCCTATGGTATCATAATATTGCAGAGTGCGTATACTCACTCCGGTCAATTTGCTTACTTCATTTACTGTCATCATTGGCTTTTCCCTCCTCTCGATAAGTATACTCTAAACTATTACGCAACGTAGGAGTCAATAGCTTTTTTAAATATTTTGTTAGTTCTACAAATTCAAGTTTATCTCTTCCACTGTTTATCTAATTTCTACGTCTATCTCAAGAATCTCTCCATCTGTGTTTTCTTCCACAAATCTAATAATCTCTTCTTCCATGCTGTCTGCCTGAGCCTGATGTGCAATCACAGATGCAATACCAATCACAATAGTCTGATCAATATCCTGGGCACCCACTTCTGCTGCCGACACATTGAATTTGTTTTTCAACTTGCCCAACATACTCTTTACGACCATTCTTTTTTCTTTCAGAGAATGGACCCATGGAGCATACAATTTCATTTTAATCGTTAATATCTTCATTTCTACCTAATTTAATTAAATCCTCTTCGCATAATGAGTCCCCGGTCCTCTTCGAATATTCAGATTACTGATATCTCCCCTCACTGGTTATCAAAAACAAACATCAAGTATCTTTTCTACTGCACGCTGGCTTCCTCCACATTTTGAAAAACTATTACTTATCGCAGTTGCTCGTTCTTTGTACTTTGATTGTTGCAAGAGTTCTTTAAGTATTATTTGAATTTCTGATATAGAATCACCACTCAAATACAGTCCTGCCTCAAGCTCATTTACACGAAATGCAACACCCTTTTGTTCATTCGTTTGTGGATACATTACAAGTGGCACCTTAAAATACAATGCCTCGCTTACACTATTCATACCGCAATGTGTAATGAATGCGTCTGCTTTCTTAAGAACTGCTATCTGATTCACATATGGAAACACATGAAACTGTGCCTTTCCCTTTGATTTTATTACATAATTTTCCAATTGCTTGATGTCCACTTGACTGCCGACAGAGAGTACCACTTGATAATCACTATCTTTAAGTGCATCTATGCAGTTTTTGTAAAAAACAGTCATATCATTATTTACTGTTCCCATCGAGATATAAACCAGCTTTTCTCTTGTCTTTTCAAACACTTCGTTTGTAGGACGAATAGATGGACCAACAAATACATATCTATCAGAAAATGTATCAGAATATGGTTGAAACTCTGGAGATGTATACACAATCGTATTTGTATCATTATCATTTTGAATAATCTCGAGTACATTTTTTATATCATAACCATTTTCTTGTAAGCGTTTGATGTGCTTTTGAGCTTTTCCCATCTGAATTAAGACTTTAAACAAATCCTTTAGGCTCCCCTGCATCACTTTTGCAGAATATTTATTAAATGCGAAAGTTGTGGTGGAAGAAACAAACGGAATATTAAGTTTTTTTGCAATAAGTTTTCCCCAAAGTGCCATAGAATCTGCTACGATACAATCTGGCTTCCACTGTTTTATCTGCTCCAAAAGAGCAGCATCCATCGCGAGCGTTGAACTCACTAAGATCTCAATTGCAAAAGACATATCTTCTGCAATGCGCTTTCCATCTGCCGGAGTCAGCTTTTGTTCAAAATCATAATCATCACAAGAAAAATATTCCGCGCCTGTGGACTCTATTTTTTCTCTCATACATTCATAAGAATAATATCTTACTTCATGTCCCTGATGAATAAGTTCTAAAGTGAACCCATTTGTCAAGACACTTTTTTAAAAAAATTAAGTTGGATTTTGG
>ENA-ORSR01001545-ORSR01001545.1-human-gut-metagenome-genome-assembly--contig:-NODE-1545-length-15705-cov-3.413482_pt1 | contig 15705 bp, 17 predicted proteins | sample MGYA00241901_ERZ509166 | MGnify/ENA primary metagenome ERZ509166 (study PRJEB26280, sample SAMEA2338860) | human gut metagenome | biome: human gut; feature: human-associated habitat; material: faeces... | reverse complement strand
AGCCGGTGTTGGGGCAGGTGTGCTTGTAAGCCGCTATTTCGGTGCCAAAGAGTATGGCAAAATGAAAACCATTGTGTCTACATCACTGATCAGCTTCTTACTTCTGAGCATCATCCTTGGTGTCTTTGGCTTTGCCTTTTCTCATGCGATGATGAGCGGATTACAGACCCCTGCCGATATTCTGGAAAAAGCGGTACTGTACCTGCGGGTCTATTTTGTGGGCTTTCCGTTTCTGTTCATGTATAATATTCTCTCTACCATGTTCACTTCCATCGGTGAATCAAAAATTCCGCTGGGACTGCTGATCTTTTCATCCATCCTGAATATTGTGATGGATCTTTGGATGGTAGCCGGTCTGGGGCTTGGCGTGTTTGGCGCAGCACTGGCAACCCTGATTGCCCAGGGGATTTCCGCTGTGTTTTCACTATTGATTTTCCTCTATCGGATGCGGCGGTATAAGAGTGCATTTGCCTGGTTTGACAGGCGGGAGTTGCGCTCGATGCTTCAGATTGCTGTTCCATCGGTTCTCCAGCAGTCTACCGTGTCTATCGGTATGATGATCGTACAGGCGGTGGTAAATCCTTTCGGCACACAGGCTCTTGCAGGATATGCGGCGACGATGCGGGTGGAGAATGTCTTTTCTCTGATTTTTGTGTCCATCGGCAATGCAGTTTCGCCGTATGTTTCCCAAAACCTTGGGGCAGGCAAACCCCAGCGCATCAAAAAAGGCTACCACGCAGCATTGGTGCTGGATGTGTGCTTTGCAGCCATTGCCTTCCTTGTCATTGAAACGCTGCACACGCAGATTTCCTCGCTGTTCCTTGGAAAAGACGGAACAGCTCTGGCTTATCAGGTGTCTGGGGATTATATGAGGTGGATCGGTTACTTCTTTATCTTTATGGGAATTAAAATGGCGACCGATGGAGTTCTGCGCGGACTCGGAATCATGCGGCCATTCCTCATTGCCAACATGGTAAACCTTGCGATTCGCCTGTCCGTGGCACTGATCTGCGCACCGCGTTTTGGCATTGATTTTGTTTGGCTTGCTGTGCCGGCAGGATGGTTTGCTAACTTCTTGGTTTCATATGCGGCACTCAGAAAATCCTGGCCAATGGATAAAGCGGTACGCGCTCGCTAATATCCGGTTTGTCAAGTTATACTAGCGATTTTACGGCGGGCCTTGGTCCGCCGTTTCTTTTTGCTTTATATATTCTTTGCCCTGCTGTACGCTTCGCTCCTGCCATTCAGCGGTAAGCTCATTATGGACACGGATAGAAAGAAGCCGCTGATGAATCCAGTCTGTATCATATCAAATATCTTGTAGCAGATGGCCGGTTTGATTACCTTGAAACAGGTTCACTGATCCGACTGAAAAAGAATGTACAGGATATCATTATTCCGTCGGAAGAGGATCATATTGAGATGTTTCCGCTGGATTTTGAAGAGTTCCTTTGGGCTATGGGCGACGAAGCAACTTATCCGCTGATCCGACATTGCTTTGAAACCAGGAAACCCCTTGGTGCAACACTTCACCGGAAGATCATGAACGACTTCCGCCAGTACATTCTGGTCGGGGGTATGCCTCAGTCTGTTCTTGCTTATAGGAATGGCAAAGACTTCGAGGCATCCGATGTTGCCAAACGCAGGATCCTGAAGCTGTATCGCGAAGATGTCGCAAAATTTGCAGAAGGTTATGAGGACAAAGTGTTTGCCGTGTTTGATGGCATTCCGGGGCAGCTTTCCAAAAAGGAAAAGAAATACAAGCTTTCTTCTCTCGGAAAGCAGGCTCGTTTTCGAACCTTTGAGGATTCTTTTGTATGGCTGAATGAAGCCATGGTAGTAAATACCTGCTTCAATGCAACAGACCCTCATGTCGGGCTTGCACTGAGTGCTGATCATGCCACACAGAAGTGCTATATGGCAGATACCGGACTGCTTGTGACGCACACTTTCCAGGATAAGAAATACACAGACAACGAACTATATCGCGCGATCCTCTTTGATAAACTGAATATCAACGAAGGAATGCTGGTGGAAAACATTGTTGCGCAGATGCTTCGCCACAGTCGTTCACGCCTGTATTTCTATTCCCGCTCCGATAGTCGGAGCCGGGAAAACCACATGAAAATAGATTTCCTGATTACCGAGGGAAAGAAAATTGCCCCCGTAGAAGTGAAATCCGGCAATTACCGTTCCCATTCTTCTTTGGATAAATTCCGTAAACACTTTTCTTCTGCCATTGGCAACTCTTATATTCTTTATACCAAGGATGTTATGGTCAAAGACGGAATCATCCATCTGCCTCTGTATATGGCAGAACTGTTGTAATACCTTGCAAGCCTGCGGAGCTCCTGCAGGCTTACTTTTTATGTTTTACCGGCTTTTCACGACCGCGAATAATGTGTAATATTCGTGACATGGAAGGATTTCATCAGTTATAACTGATGAAATTTGGTAAATTATACTTTTTATCAGTTATAACTGATAAAATTGGAATATAGGATCTCGTACAGATTTTCAGGCCTTTTGCGATTTCTGTCATCTGAGTCACCACATCCAGAGGCTTCGTGTGGCTGTCCATCTTGTCATGATCTTTCCCCATGAGCAGCTAGTCGGTGCTCACATGGAAGCAGCAGGCCATGGCAATCCTCCAAAATCATTTACTTTGCAATGCAAAATGCATATAATATAGGTGCAGTAGTAAAGAAAGGCGTTGACATTCATGGCTACCACTACTAATTTCACCGTCCGTATGGACAGCGATATTAAGAAACAGTGCGAAGCGATTTATGGCGAATTAGGCATTAACCTTACCACCGCAATCAATGCGTTTCTTCGCCAGTCTCTCCGTGCCGGCGGTTTTCCTTTTGATGTTCGCCTGGATCAACCGAACAAGGAGACGATGGCGGCAATGCTGGAAGAGGAGCGCATTGCCCGTGATCCGTCCGTAAAACGCTACTCTGATGTTGAAGAAGCATTGAGGGCGTTAAAGGAATGAACAAGAATTTAGACATCGTTTAGACATCGTGAGTGCCATATTCAGCCAGATTGGTTGTTGGTCTATCGGATTGAAGATGATTTACTGATACTGACATTATCCCGAACAGGAACGCACAGCGATCTGTTCGGAAAATAGGAAAGGGACACTCGGTTTTTCTATCATTCCTTCTTGGAAAAATGTGATTTTATCACGGAGAGCGCCTCCGAAACAGGTTATACTACAAATACAAAACACAAGGAGGTATTCTTATGAGACTGAAAGATAAAGTTGCAATCATCACCGGAGGCAGCCGTGGCATTGGCTACGCCACCGCAGACAAATTTTTGAAGGAAGGCGCCAGGGTAATCCTGACCGCAAGCTCACAAGGTTCTGCTGACAAAGCGGTTGCGCAGCTGAAAGAAAAGTACCCTGATGCAACAGTTGCGGGAATCAGTCCCAATCTGTCCAGCTTAGAGTCTGTCCGCACTGCGTTCCGGAAGGCTGCCTCAAAATACGGTTGCATTGATATTCTGGTGAACAATGCCGGTATATCCGAAAGCACTCCCTTTACCGAGTATACGGAGGAAACCTTTGATAAGGTTATGGATCTGAATGTAAAAGGCGTGTTCAATGCTACAAGAGCCGCCAGTGAGTGCATGATTGCAAAAGGTCAAGGTGTTATTCTCTCCACCTCCTCAATGGTCAGCATTTACGGCCAGCCCAGTGGCTTTGCTTATCCCGCATCCAAATTTGCTGTCAATGGCCTGACGATTTCCCTTGCCCGAGAATTGGGTCCGAAGGGTATTCGAGTGAATGCGGTCGCTCCCGGTATTACCCTGACCGATATGATGAAGGCTGTTCCCAAGGAAGTAATTGATCCGCTCATCAAGCAGATCCCTCTGCGCCGCCTGGGTCAGCCGGAGGATATTGCCAATGCATTTGTGTTCCTGGCATCTGACGAAGCATCCTATATCACGGGCGTTGTGCTCAGTGTAGACGGAATGGCAAGAACATAAAAAAGGAAACAGGGCAGCTGGAAACGGCTGCCCTATCTTCAAAATATGGAGGTATACACATGAAAAGAATCATTCCCATTTTAATGACTTTACTGCTTCTCTCTGGTTGTGCAACGCAATCCGCTGAAAAAACCTATCGACAGATTACTATGGAGGAAGCTATTACGATGATGGAGGAGGAAACCGGATACATCATCCTCGATGTTCGTACTGCTCAGGAATATAGCGAAAAGCATATTCCCGGTGCTATCAATATTGCCAACGAATCCATTGGCACAGAGGATATCTCTGAACTGCCGGATAAAGATCAGCTGATTCTGGTATACTGCCGCAGCGGTAATCGGAGTAAGCAGGCATCTGAAAAACTGGTGAAACTGGGCTACACCAATATCATTGAGATCGGCGGAATTAATAGTTGGCCCGGTGAAACAGTCACCGGCGATAAGTGATAAAATCACAGAACAAGGAACGACTACTGGATATAATAAAGCCATAAAAAAGAAAACAGGAGGACTTAAATATGTCTGCTATCAGTGTTAATAAAAACAATTTCAATCAAGAGGTTTTGAACTCGGACAAGCCCGTCCTGATGGATTTCTGGGCTCCCTGGTGTGGTCCTTGCCGCATGGTAGTTCCTCTGGTAGAGGAGATTGCCAAGGAGCGCTCCGATATCAAGGTTGTTAAAATTAATGTGGATGAGGAACAGGAACTGGCTATGCAGTTCGGTGTGATGAGCATACCCACTCTGGTGGTTATGAAGAACGGAAAGATTGTCAATCAAGTCACCGGTGCCAGACCTAAGGCTCAGATTCTCGCCATGCTGTAAGGAGGTGCAAAGATGAGATTCTTCGATTTCCTGAAAGGCCCTGACATCAATCAGGGTGTCAAAGAATATAGCACTACGGATGGCGCAGTCCTGCTGGATGTTCGCACCCCCGACGAATACCGGCAGGGGCATATCCCCGGCAGTAAAAATGTTCCTTTGCAGTCCATTGACAAAGTGGCTGGCATGATTGACAATAAAGCTACCCCCATCTTTGTACACTGTCTCAGTGGTGCAAGAAGCCGCCAGGCAGCTGCTGTTTTGCAGCAGCTGGGTTATACCAACGTGAAAAACATAGGCGGAATTTCCGCTTATGCAGGAAAGGTGGAACGATAATATGAAAGTTGTCATTGTAGGCGGTGTGGCAGGCGGTGCTACCGCTGCCGCCCGTATTCGCAGACTGAATGAGCAGGCAGAAATCGTAGTTTTTGAGCGCTCGGGGTATATCTCCTATGCCAACTGTGGTCTGCCATACTATATCGGTGATGTGATTACCGATCGGTCGGATCTGACCCTCCAGACCCCGGAAAGCTTCTTCTCCCGGTTCCGTGTGAACATGAAGGTGCGCCATGAGGTCACAGCGATTCATCCTGAAGAAAAAACCGTTTCCGTGAAAAATCTGGAAACCGGTGAGGAGTTCGAGGAGAGCTATGACAAGCTGATTCTCTCTCCCGGAGCCAAGCCTACCCAGCCCCGGCTTCCCGGTGTAGGTCTTGATAAGCTGTTTACCCTGCGCACTGTTGAAGATACCTTCTGCATCAAGGATTACATCAATGCAAACCATCCCAAATCCGCTGTACTGGCAGGCGGTGGCTTCATTGGATTGGAGCTGGCAGAAAACCTCCGGGAGCTGGGGATGGATGTCACCATTGTCCAGCGTCCAAAACAGCTTATGAATCCCTTTGATGCCGATATGGCTTCTTTCATCCATAATGAAATGCGCAAGCACGGTGTAAAGCTGGCACTTGGTCATACCGTAGAAGGGTTTGAGGAAAGGGACAGCGGCGTGGATGTGCTGCTGAAAGACGAACAGCCTCTCCATGCGGATATGGTAATCCTGGCCATTGGTGTTTCTCCCGAAACCACCCTTGCAAAGGATGCCGGGTTGGAACTGGGCATTAAAGGAAGTATTGTGGTCAATGACCGAATGGAAACCTCCATTTCCGACATCTATGCCGTGGGCGATGCGGTGCAGGTGAAGCACTTCGTCACCGGGAAGGATGCTCTGATCTCTTTGGCTGGCCCTGCCAATAAACAGGGACGAATCGCTGCGGACAACATCTGTGGCGGAGACAGCCATTATACCGGCTCCCAAGGCAGCAGTGTCATCAAGATCTTCGGCATGACTGCCGCTACTACCGGCGTAAATGAGACCAACGCCAGAAAAACAGGGCTGGATGTTGATACGGTTATCCTGTCGCCCATGAGCCATGCAGGTTACTACCCCGGCGGGAAAGTCATGACAATGAAGGTGGTCTTTGAAAAGGCGACTTATCGCCTGCTGGGTGCGCAGATCGTAGGCTATGAAGGTGTGGATAAGCGCATTGATGTGCTGGCCACCGCTATCCGGGCAGGAATGAAAGCCACGGAACTGAAGGATCTGGATCTGGCCTACGCACCGCCTTATTCCTCTGCGAAAGACCCGGTAAATATGGCTGGCTTTATGGTTGAGAATATCGCAAACGGTGTTCTGAAACAATGGCATCTGGAAGATGCAGATCGTCTTCCTCGCGACGGAAGTGTAACTCTGTTGGACACCCGCACTGTGGAAGAATTCGCACACGGACACATTGACGGCTTCTTTAACATCCCGGTGGACGAGCTGCGGGAGCGGCTGGGTGAGCTGGACAAGCGTAAGCCTGTCTACGTCATCTGTCAGAGCGGTCTGCGCAGCTACATTGCCTGTCGTATCCTGGCCGGAAACGGCTTTGACTGCTATAACTTCTCCGGCGGCTTCCGGTTCTATGATGCTGTGACCAATGATCGCTGTCTCATTGAATCGGCTACGGCCTGCGGAATGGATCGAGCATAAAATCAGGACATCTGCTTGCAACTAATAGCAAGCAGATGTCCTTTTTGCTTAATCATTTTGCAATTGTTCCAGTCTGATTTTGTCTGTAACCTCCACTGTTCCACGAGTCAGCCTGACCATACCCTCGTTCTGGAAATAGCGAAGCATTCGGGTAACTACCTCACGGGCGGTGCCCATGTGGCCCGCAATGGTTTCATGGGTAATCTTGAGGATGTTTGTTTCCTCTAAGCTGCATTCCTCCAGCAGAAATTCTGCCAGCCTTTTATCAAAACTTTTCCACATGATCTGCTCCATGAGCCACATAACCTCAGAAAAACGGGTAGCCATAATTTCGTTGGTAAAATTAGCTACCACAGCAGACTCTTTCATAATGCGCTGATAAGTGTCAGCAGAAATAACCCACATCGTGGTATCCTTCTGCGCCTCAATGGTGATCTCAAACTGAATGCTGTTCATCATACAGGAGGCGGAAAACAGGCAAATATCCCGATCAAACAAACGATAGAGGCTAATCTCCCGTCCTTCATCGGAAAGAATATAGGCACGAAGCTGTCCGCTTCTTACCAGCAGAAGACCGGTACACTCCACAGTTCCGTTGTGAATCACAGTCCCTTTGTCCACTTTTCGTAAAACTGCATTTCGCTCCAAAATCTGCTGCTGGGTCGGTGTCAGTTTGTTCCAAATTGGAAAATAGGATGAAAAATCCATGGGTACACCTCCTTGAATACACATAGTATAAAATAATTTATAGCATATGTCAATAATTCCGTTGACTATAGGAAAGGGAGGATGTACAATGGTTGTATAAATGGCATATGCTGCAAATAATATGGAGGTGAATCTATGCCAAGACCGAGAAAATGCAGAAAAGTTTGTTGTTTGCCGGATAATGATGGTTTTGTTCCGGTTCGTGGCGGCGAGGAACTGACTCCCATTGTCCTGAATGTGGATGAGTATGAATCCATTCGCCTGATTGACCGTGAAGGTTTTTCTCAGGAGCAATGCGGAGAATATATGCGTATTGCCAGAACAACGGTTCAGCAGATTTATGCAGCTGCCCGCAAAAAACTGGCCGATGCGCTGGTTGAGGGACTTCCTCTGCGAATCGAGGGAGGGGATTTTACACTCTGCAGCGGAAACAGCGCAGCCTACGGGTGCAAAAATTGCTATCAGCAAAAAATCCATCCGATGCACGAAAAACCGAAAGGAGATAATATTATGAGAATTGCAGTCACTTATGAAAACGGAGAAATCTTTCAGCACTTCGGTCACACCGAACAGTTTAAAATCTACGATGTGGAAGATGGAAAAATCATTTCGTCTGAGGTTGTGGATGCTGGCGGCAGCGGACATGGTGCACTGGCAGGCGTCCTGAGTGCACTGAAGGTGGATGCCCTGATCTGCGGCGGTATTGGCGGCGGTGCCCAGATGGCACTGAGCGATGTGGGTATCCGGCTTTATGGTGGTGTTTCCGGCAACGCTGATGCAGCAGCAGAAGCACTGGCAGCAGGCGAGCTGGACTTCAACCCCAATGTCCGGTGTGATCATCACGACCACCATGGGGAAGGTCACTCTTGCGGTTCCCACGGCTGCGGCCATCACTCCTGCGACTGAAATAGGTGATTAAGTCACGGAATATGTGTCGTGATTTGATAAAATATAGATAAAGGAGGCGGTAAAACCTATGAAACAATATGTTTGCGGCATTTGTGGATATATTCACGATGAAGCTGTCGGTGGCAAGTGGGAAGACCTACCTGCCGATTGGAAGTGTCCTGTCTGTAAAGCAGGCAAAGACGCTTTCAAACCCAAAGAAGAAAAAACAGCGTCCCAGGAGGTCCTTGAAAAGCCCCATGTGGACAAGGAACTCTCTCCCATGGAAATGAGCATCATCTGCTCCAATCTGGCCCGTGGTTGCGAAAAGCAGTATCTGCCCCAGCAGGCAGATGATTTCAGAAAACTGGCAGAGTTCTTCAGAAGCAAGGCTACGCCCGTCGAGGAGGCCAGCACAGCCAAGCTGCTGGAACTCATTGACAAGGATTTGTCTGTAGGGTATCCCTATGGCAATGCTATAGCCGGTGAAAAGCCTGATCGGGGTGGTCTGCGCTGTCAGGTGTGGAGTGAAAAGGTTACCCGAATGCTCCAATCTCTGCTGACTCGATATGAATCTGAGGGAGACAAGATGTTGGAAAACACCGGTGTCTGGGTTTGCACGGTCTGTGGTTTTGTCTATGTTGGTGACATAGCTCCGGAGCTATGTCCGGTGTGTAAGGTTCCCAGTTGGAAATTTGAAAAAATGGAAGGGAGGGCATAACTATGGCTGAAAAATATGCAGTAAGAAATCTTCGCTTATGTACCAAGGATTGCCTTTGCCTCTATGTCTGCTCAACCGGAGCGACTGATACAGAGAACAGCATCATTGATCCTGAAAAGTGTATCGGCTGCGGTGCCTGTGCCGAAGCCTGTCCATCCTCTGCAATCTCTATGGTTCCAAAAGAACTGCCGCCGCAGCAGCCGAAAGAAGAAAAAGTTGTCGAAGCACTTCGTGGCTTAGTTCAAAGCAAAGCCAATGCAGAGAACATTGCTTCGCAGCTTCCTGATGTCTTGAGCGTCGCTGTGGAAAAATCCTCTCGCCTGATGGCTGAGGATCTGTGCAGAGAAGCCGGCTTTATGCTGCCTCAGAGCAGCAACACCAGATCGTTTCTGGAAAGTATTAAAACGTATCCCGGCATTCCTGTGGATGCTGTGGAATCCCTGTTAAAAAACATTCAATTCAATGAAAAAATGGAGGAAAAGAAAATGGAAAAATGGAAATGCACAGTCTGCGGTTACATTCACGAAGGCCCTATGACACCTGATTTTAAGTGCCCCATCTGCAAGCAGCCTGCCAACAAGTTTGTGAAGATTGAGGATGCTGCGGCTCCTGCAAAGAATCCCTATGCAGGCACCAAAACCGAGAAAAATCTGTGGGAAGCCTTTGCTGGTGAATCTCAGGCACGCAACAAATATACTTACTTTGCTTCAGTAGCCAAGAAAGCCGGTTACGAGCAGATTGCTGCTCTGTTCCTGCATACTGCACAGAACGAGATGGAGCACGCCAAGTTGTGGTTCAAAGCTCTGGGCGAGCTGGGCGATACTGCCGAGAACCTGCTCCATGCTGCTGAAGGTGAGAACGCCGAGTGGACGGATATGTATGACCGCATGGCTCGTGAAGCTGATGAGGAGGGATTCCATGATCTGGCTGAACAGTTCCGTGGCGTAGCTGCCATTGAGAAGATGCACGAGGAGCGCTACCGCAAGCTTTTGAGCAACGTGGAGACTATGCAGGTGTTTGAGAAGAGCGGCGTTACCATCTGGGAGTGCCGTAACTGCGGACATATCGTAGTAGGAACCAAGGCTCCTGAGATCTGCCCTGTCTGCAAGCATCCTCAGGCATTCTTCGAAGTGCGTGCGGAAAATTACTAAGAATCAATCAACAGATAAATAAGGAATTCTATTCCACATACCTTTATCTCAATTTTTCAAACTATTTCGAGGAAGTCGGGCTTGACGGCTTTGCCAACTGGTATAAAATTCAGGCTCAGGAAGAGCGTGACCACGCCATGCTTTTCTATCAGTACCTGCAAAACGAAAACCAGAAGGTAACGCTTGAAGCCATTGACAAGCCTGATCTGAATGCGGCTTGCCATATGGATGTTTTGAAGGCAGGTCTTGAGCACGAAAAATATGTGACCTCGCTGATTAATGATATCTATAGTGAGGCTTACGAAGCAAGGGATTTCCGTACCATGCAGTTCCTCGATTGGTTTGTGAAAGAACAAGGTGAAGAAGAAACCAATGCAAAGAATTTGATTTCCAAAATTGAACTCTTTGGCTCCGATCCCAAGAGCTTGTATATGCTCAATCAGGAATTGGCAGCACGAATTTACTCTGCTCCTTCTTTGGTTCTTTAATCACTATAGCCTATAGATGATGGAAGTATAAAAGGCAGTATGCCGCCTGTCGGTTTCCCGGCAGGCGGTTTTTTACAGGAGGATGCCTATGATTCAAGATAATGCCAGCTTTACCTTTTTACATCGCATAGAGGAAGTAGAACTGAACATTGAGGATGGACGCTGGCAATCTGCTTTGGCATTGGCGCTGACTTTGCCTGATATTTGCGGCGGAATTCCTTTCCCAGAAATTGTAAAGCGTTATCGGGATGGGCGTGCTGTTCTGGATAGAAAGCAGAGACCAACTCGTGATGTAGGGAATCAATATATTCGTTGGTTTGATACATACGCAGCACCTTTCTTTAAAGTTTCTGCGCAGGATATCTCTCCGTATATCTGCGGAGAACGATGCTGGCAGCTTCGATGTGAATACCTGCACCAAAACAAAGGCTTTGCAAATACTGAGGACAATACTTCGATTCGTTTTCACTTGGGTGTGAATTGCGGAACTTCCGTTTGCCAACTGGATAGAATAAGTTCTGACAACAGCCTCACGGACATCCGTATCGATATTGAACAGTTTTGCCGAAGAATGTGTCAAGCGGTCAGAGCTTATTATGAAGCAGTACATACAGAAAAAGATTTCAACCTTTATAATACGCCAGTTCTTGATTTTATAAAGGCATCACAAGATGAGCAATCAAATGCCACGATTGCCATTATGTGCAGTGATTCAGCCTATGGGAACGGACTGAGACTGGTACTGCAGAACTTATCCAAACATATCCTTGTATTTGAAACCCCGGAAGCTGCAAGAAAAAAGCTTGAAAAGAAAAAGCCTATGCTTTGGGTTGTTACAGAAGCTCTGACAAAACAGCCGGATCAGCCATGGCGGGCGGATAAAAGAACACCCGTGATTCTTCTATCCAATCAACCGGAATCAGAAATAACGATTGAAAAGAATACGGGTAAGGTGATCATCTTGCCTGTTCCCGTTCTACCAGAAACGCTCCGTAATGCAGTTAAGGCTTATCTTTTGATAAAGGAGGGAAAGCAATAAGAATGATTATTATTATCCTACCAATCATATTACTACTACTTCTTCTTACTTCTTTCCTCTATATTCAAAAGAAAAAAGTGATGTCGCTTCAACAGCAGATTGGTGATCTCCAAAATAAAACTAGTATTCTTGAGAAATAATATCTTGCAGCTGAACAGTATAACGATTCTCTCAGGCAGGAAGCATACACGGTTCATTTATATGCTTCTCTCTCGCTGGAGGAGGCAAGAAAAACATCCGTAAAAGATAAGCAGTCTCAAATCATCCGTTCCAGTGAACATATCCTCGAGTTACTTAATAACGAAAAAGTTTAGTGCGGCAGCAATGTCGCACTATTTTATGTGATATCATCACCGAAATGTTATTTTAGATTGGCTATACTATAATCAAGCAAAGGAAAGGAGCTGGCAATATGGCAGTTATCAATATTAATAGAAATCAATTTGAAGAAATGGTGCATAGCGGAAAGACTGTTCTGGTGGAGTTTTCAGCCCCTTGGTGCGTATATTGCCGCCGTCTGGCTCCAGCATTGGAAAACGTTGCTGAGGAATATAAGGATACGCTGGTATTCACTGCTGTCAACATTGATGATGAACCGGAATTGGCTGAGACCGAGGCTATTGAAGTTGTCCCTACTCTGCTGATCTATCACAGCGGACAGACTCTTGGCTCTATCGTCGCTCCGGAATCCAGAGCGCAGCTGGTGGCTTTTATTGAGGAAACCTTACAGCACCGGACTCAGGAAGTAAATAATGCGCAGCATATCTATGACATGATCGTTGTAGGTGGCGGTCCCGGCGGGTATACCGCAGCCCTTTATGCTGCAAGAGCAGGAATGGACACCGTGGTTTTAGAAAAGCTGTCTGCCGGTGGGCAGATGGCTCTGACCGAGCAAATCGACAACTATCCCGGCTTCGAGGATGGCATCGACGGTTTCTCCCTGGGAGAAAAAATGAAGCGAGGAACGGAGCGGTTTGGTGTGGAAACCAAGCTGACTGAGGTGCTGTCTCTGGAACTGTCAGGTTCTGTAAAGAAAGCTGTGACCAGCGAAGGCGCTATGTACGCAAAATCCATCGTATTGGCTACAGGAGCCGGTCCCAGAGAGCTGGGTGTTGATGGGGAACAGGCGTTAATCGGTAAAGGTGTCCATTACTGTGCAGCCTGTGACGGAATGTTCTATCGGAACAAAACGGTTGTCATCGCAGGAGGTGGCAATACCGCTGCGGCGGATGCACTGATTCTCTCCCGTATCTGCAAAAAAGTCATCGTCGTCCACCGCAGAGGCACCCTAAAAGCAACAAAGATCTACCATGAACCTTTGATGAAAACAGAAAATGTAGAATTTGTCTGGGACAGTGAGATTATAGCTCTGCTCCATAACGAAAAGCTGACCGGTATCCAGATTAGGAACGTGAAAACTGGAGAAGAAAGTACCCTTGCTTGCGATGGTGTATTTGTAAGCGTGGGAAGAAAGCCTTCCACCGAATTGATGAAAGATCAGATTGAGATTGATCCGGCTGGATACATTATTGCAGATGAGAGTACCCGCACCAACATCCCCGGTGTGTTCGCCGTTGGGGATGTCCGCACAAAGGCGTTACGGCAGGTCGTAACTGCTGTAGCCGATGGGGCAACTGCTGCTCACTATGCAGAGGAATATTTAGCAGGAGAAATGTGAGATGAAAGAAAAAATTAAAAAATGGCTGAAGCCAGTTCTTTTTACCGCAGGCGGCGCATTCGGTGGCCTTGCATATTACTACTTTGTGGGATACCCCACTGGAGCTTGTCCGCTGACTTCTAACCCGTTCATCACGATGGCCTATATGGGCTTTATCGGCTGGCTGTTGTCCGGTATTTTCGGAAAGGGGTGCAGCGGTTCATGCAATACGCAGTAGCTTTCCTGGAGGGCATTATCACCTTCATATCACCCCGCCTGCTTCCCATGCTGCCCATCTATATCTCCTATTTTTCAGGTGGTGGAGAACGCAGCACAAAAAAGACCTTGTTGGGAGCGTTGGGATTTGTTAGTGGGTTTACTGTAATCTTTGTGGCAATGGGCACTTTGGCAGGCACCATTGGCAGCTTCCTACGAGAATACAAAGGTGCAGTGAATTTAATTTCCGGATTGATAGTAATTCTTTTTGGCCTCAATTTTCTGGGCATTTTCAAAATGAATTTGTTCAGAGGCGGCAGTAAAACATTAAACAGTCGTGAGATGGGGTTCTTCCCCGCTATGCTCTTTGGCATAATATTTTCCTTGAGCTGGACACCTTGTGTGGGCGCATTCCTCGGTTCTGCCTTGATGCTGGCCTCTCAGCAGGGTCATGTAATCAAAGGTATGCTGATGCTGCTTTGCTATTCGTTGGGACTTGGCATTCCTTTTCTTCTCAGTGCTATTCTGATCGACTATTTGAAGTCAGCCTTCAACTGGATCAAAAAACACTACCGGATCATCAATACTGTCAGCGGCTGTTTCCTGATATTGGTGGGTATCCTGATGGCAACAGGAACGCTGGGACAGCTACTCAGCCTGCTTAGTTGAGGAGGGTTTATGAATAAAAAGAAGATAATAATGATACTCGTTCTTGTGTTTGTTCTCATTTTAGGTGGCGCAGGAATTCTATATAAACAGCTTGGACAGAAACTGGCTCCCAATCTGCTTGCTACACAAACACCGCAGGAAACCGAATCCACAGAAGCCTCCACTCCAACAACACAAGAGAATGAATCAGAAAAGATATTGGCACCGGATTTTACAGTTTACGATCTGGATGGAAATGAAGTTCATCTTTCGGATTTTATCGGGAAATCCGTTGTCCTAAACTTCTGGGCAAGCTGGTGTAGTCCATGTAAAATGGAAATGCCTGATTTTAACGAAAAGTATCTGGAAATTGGTGAAGAAGTACAGTTTCTCATCATCAATATGACCGATGGCTCCAGAGAGACTGTGGAAACTGCATCTGCTTTCATCGCAGAACAGGGCTATTCTTTCCCGGTATTTTACGATACAGATCAGGATGCCGCTGCAACCTACGGTATTTATTCACTGCCTACCACATATTTTATTGATGAGGAGGGAAACGCAATTGCTCAAGCAACGGGTGCAATTGATGAAGAAACCCTGCAGCAAGGAATTGACATGATTATTTCCGACAGGTGATGATCAGCACATTATATCGAAGTAAAATGCAAAAAAGTGGCCACGGTCTCACACTCCAAAACGGAATGGATCGTGGCTCTTTCTCTACCTTCAGCGCTGTTCTTCTTTTTGTTGTTTCTTCTCTTCCACTCGTTTGTGACGGTCAATACCCAAGATATGCTCAACCGCCTGCTTGGCAATCAGATATTCCTGTATCTCTTTCTTCACCTGACGATATTCTGCATAGGCTTGTTTTTTCTCAACCAACAACCGGTTAAACTCCTCATGCAGAGCCTGACGGGAAGGAACCTTTTGCCCATCCAACTGATCAAAGGCTTGCTTTGCCGCCTTATGGAGCATCAGCTCGTCACGATGTTCTTCAAAGAACTTTTTGCTGTACCCGGACTTGCGGTATGCTTCGTAGGTCTTTCTGGTCTTGGAGTAATTATTGATGTGCGTCTGCAATGCTCCAATCTCAACCATCCGTTTCTCAGCCGCCTTAATGGAATCGGAAAGTTCAGAGAAGCGAGAAGTCAGCTTATCCGTAAGGGAGACCAAATTCTCATAACTGTCCACGCCTTTTTCTTTCAAAAGGCATACTGTCCTGGCAGCTTCTTTTTGATTGTATTTCTTTGCCCACTTCTCATAGCCAACAGATTTTCCTTATGGAACTTCTGTTTTGCTGGTTACCACGGACTTCAAAAATGGTTTAAGGACAGGCGG
>ENA-ORSR01001542-ORSR01001542.1-human-gut-metagenome-genome-assembly--contig:-NODE-1542-length-15715-cov-3.439464_pt1 | contig 15715 bp, 15 predicted proteins | sample MGYA00241901_ERZ509166 | MGnify/ENA primary metagenome ERZ509166 (study PRJEB26280, sample SAMEA2338860) | human gut metagenome | biome: human gut; feature: human-associated habitat; material: faeces... | reverse complement strand
GGAGCCATAGAAGTTCCAAGTAAATATTTGTTTTCGTAGATGGCATTTGCCTGAACGCAAGGAACGATATAGTCATCACAGAATTCGTCAATGATGTTTTCTATATATAATTTAGACGCTCCGGATAATTTTGCACGTTCTTCCAATCCGTCTAATTCTTCGCCCTGCCCGCAGTCAATGCAGCAGCAGATGACATCGTAATCAAAATTTTCTTTTAACCAAGGGATGATGGCAGTTGTATCAAGTCCGCCAGAATATGCTAAAACTACTTTTTCTTTCATAATGTAATGCCTCCTAAACTTTTTTTACTGTTCAACTAAGGCTACTATACTCCTATTTTTTGCATAAATCAAGTACAAATTGCAAAAAAATAATAAAATATGCAAAAAATGTGAATAAATATTCTGTTTGGGAGGCGCGCTTTCCTGATTTAGCATAGAAAACTATTGACAAAAGCCAAAAGAGGTGTAGAATAAAAAAATAAAAATATCACACAGAAAAGGTTGGAGAATGAGTTATGGAAGAAAGACAGTATCATGTAACTTATAATTTCATAAAAAGATCTAATCGAAAGCTGCCTATTACACGCAGTGTTGTTTTTGTGCCGTGCAATCCCCTCGGGGTGTTCAGCGAAGCATAAATTCAATATTGTAGTTGTAGAGAAGTAGATGCTGTGTCTGCCAAGGAATATTCAGGGTAGAAGTATTTGTTGTATACTTCTATCCTGTTTTTGCGTTTAAACGGCATAGGGCATAGAAAGAAGCAGAACAAGAGGTGTGTGAAATGGAACAGAGAGAGACAATAAAAAGCAAAAAACGAATCGTGATCAAAGTGGGAACAACGACGATCACACATAAGGAAACGGGAAACATTGATTTGGAAAAGCTTGAGAAATTTGTGAGAATTTTAATCAATTTGAGAAATAAGGGAAAAGAAGTGATTGTTGTATCGTCTGGAGCAGTTGGAATCGGCAGACAGGTGCTTGGAATCTGGGAACGACCAGAAGAAAGTGCAATAAAGCAGGCGTGCGCAGCAGTCGGACAGGGACGAATGATGATGATGTATGAAAAACTGTTTGCAGAGTATGATCAGTTGACGGCACAGGTGTTGCTGACAAAAGAATCCATTATGAGTAAGGAGTGCAGGCAGGATGCGAGAAATACATTTGAGGAGTTGCTGCGTATGAACGTCGTTCCGATTGTAAATGAAAATGATGCGATTTCTGTGGAGGAAGAGACGTATGGAAATTTTGGAGACAATGATACAATGGCGGCTCATGTTGCCAGACTTGTGGAGGCAGATCTTTTAATCCTGATGTCGGATATCGAGGGACTTTATACAGATGACCCTCGGAAGAATCCAAATGCCAGATTTGTCCATACGGTGCGGTATATTGATGAGAAACTGGAGAGGATGGGAAAAGGAGCCGGAAGCGCTATGGGAACAGGAGGAATGGCGACGAAGATCGAAGCTGCGAAGGTTGCGACGAAGTCCGGGGCAGATATGGTTATTGCCAATGGAGCCAATATTTGTGCAATCAACGATATCATGGCAGGAAAGAAGATTGGAACATTGTTTATGGCAGAGAGGGAAAACGGGAGGAAAATCATATGAAATACATGGAACAAATCGGAATGAGAAGCAAGGCGGCGAGCAGGAGTATCGGCTTACTGGGACAGAACAGAAGAAACGAGGCGCTGAAACAGGCAGCAAAAGAATTGAAGAAACAAGCAGCATTTTTACTGGAAGAGAATCAAAAAGACATTGCGAATGCGAGAGAAAAAGGAATGAAGGAATCTCTTATAGACCGATTGATGCTGACCAGGGAACGCATTGCAGGAATTGCAGATGGGCTGTTACAGATTGCGGATCTGGAAGATCCAATCGGAATAGTGACGGATATGAAAGTGAGACCGAACGGACTTCGCATCGGAAAGAAAAGAGTGCCTCTGGGAGTTGTTGGAATCATCTATGAATCCAGACCAAATGTGACAGCAGATGCATTTGGCCTGTGCCTGAAATCAGGAAATGCTGTGATTTTAAGAGGCGGCAGTGATTGTATTTTTTCCAACAAGGCGATTGTGAGTGTACTTCGAAAAGCACTTAACGCCACACAGATTGAGGAAGATGCAGTAATCCTGATTGAAAATACGGATCGTGCAGTGGCACAGGAGATGATACGGATGAACACATATATTGATGTGCTCATTCCGAGAGGTGGAGCAGGATTGATCCAAACCGTTGTAAAGAACAGTACAGTTCCGGTTATTGAGACAGGCACGGGCAACTGTCATATATATGTAGATGCGTTTGCAGATCTTCAGATGGCAGTGGAAATCATTGACAACGCCAAGACACAGCGCCTTGGTGTATGCAATGCATGTGAGTCGTTGGTGATCCATGAAGATGTGGCGTGTCAGGTCATTCCGATGCTCTGTGACAGGATGACACAAAAGGGGGTTACAATTCGAGGAGATCAAACTTCGATGGCGATAGACGAAAGAATTACAACAGCATCGGACGATGACTGGGGGACGGAATATCTAGATAAGATGATTTCTCTGAAAGTCGTCTCTTCCATGGATGAAGCAATCACCCATATCAATATGTATAATACTGGGCATTCGGAATCTATTATTACAGAGAATTATCGAAATGCACTGAAATTTCAGGATGAGATAGATGCAGCGGCAGTGTATGTGAATGCTTCGACGAGATTTACCGATGGATTTGAATTCGGGTTTGGAGCCGAGATTGGAATCAGTACACAGAAACTTCATGCGAGAGGTCCGATGGGATTGGATGCCCTTACGACAACCAAATATATTATTTTCGGAGATGGTCAGATTCGATAAAATGAAAAGAAATACTTGCATAATATACAAAAATGATGTATACTTATGCAAGTATTTCTTTTATGTATAGTAAAACGTTACTTTGGTAACGTGAGAAAGGTTTGTGTTGCATTTTGCGATGCAAGTGTTAAAATTAGAAAAAAGGCAGAAAGGATGTTGGTTGTATGATCAAAGTGGGAATTATTGGTGCCACCGGCTATGCGGGGGGAGAACTTGTCCGTATTTTAATGGGACATAAACATGCAGAAATCAAGTGGTATGGCTCCAGGAGTTATATTGATAAAAAGTATTGTGAAGTGTATCAGAACATGTTTCAGATTGTTGATGCAGTCTGTATGGATGATAACATGAAAGCGCTGGCAGATGAGGTGGATGTCATATTTACGGCGACACCGCAGGGGCTTTGTGCATCACTGATCGATGAGGAAATTTTGTCCAAAGTAAAAGTCATAGATCTGAGCGCAGATTTCCGTATTAAGGACGTGGAGACGTATGAAAAATGGTATGGGATCGAGCATAAAAGTCCTCAGTTTATCGAGGAGGCAGTGTATGGACTTTGTGAGATCAACCGTGAGGAGGTAAAACATGCAAGACTTGTGGCAAATCCGGGATGTTATCCGACATGCTCAACGCTGTCAGTTTATCCGCTCGCAAAAGAAGGACTGATTGACATGAGCACGGTTATTATTGATGCAAAATCAGGAACTTCTGGAGCCGGAAGAGGGGCGAAAGTGGATAATCTTTACTGTGAAGTCAACGAAAATATCAAAGCGTATGGGGTGGCTGTTCACCGACATACACCAGAGATTGAAGAACAGCTTGGCTATGCCGCAGGTGAGAACATACTTTTGAATTTTACGCCACATCTTGTGCCGATGAATCGGGGAATTTTGGTGACGGCATATGCAGCCTTAAAGAAAACAGTGACCTATGAGGAAGTAAAGGCGATTTATGATAAGTATTATCAGAAAGAAAAATTTGTGCGTGTATTGGAAAAAGATGTCTGCCCGCAGACAAAATGGGTGGAGGGCAGCAACTATGTAGATGTGAATTTTAAAATCGATGAGCGGACGAACAGAATCATTATGATGGGAGCGATGGACAATCTTGTAAAAGGTGCGGCAGGTCAGGCGGTACAGAATATGAATCTGATGTTTGGACTGCCGGAGACGACAGGACTTGAGCTTGTTCCGATGTTTCCATAAAACAGTCAGGAGAAGGGTAACATGATTAGACAAATGACGATAGAAGATTATGAAGGTGTCTATGCACTGTGGATGAAGATTCACGGGTTTGGAATCCGGAGTATTGACGATTCGAAAGAAGGGGTCGAACGTTTTTTGAAACGGAATCCAACAACAAGTATTGTCGCAGTGGAGGATGAAAAGATTGTAGGAAGCATCCTGTGTGGACACGATGGAAGAAGGGGATGCCTCTATCATGTATGTGTAGACGAAGCGTATCGGATGCACGGAATCGGACGGAGTATGGTAGTGAAAGCGATGGAGGCATTAAAAGAAGAGAAGATTAATAAAGTATCATTGATTGCGTTTATGGAAAACGATATTGGAAATGCATTTTGGAATGAAATCGGATGGACGAAGCGGGAAGATTTAAATTATTACGAATTTACGTTGAATGAAGCAAATATTACTGCGTTTAATAAATAAAAAGGAGATGTGCATGATGAAGATTGTAAAAGGTGGAGTGACGAAAGCAAAAGGATTTGAGGCGGCAGGTGTCGAGGCAAATATCAAGTATCAGGGACGTACAGATATGGCGATCATTTTCAGCAAAGAGCCATGTGTGGCGGCAGGAACATTTACGACGAATGTGGCAAAAGCGGCGCCGGTTACATGGGATCAGAAAATTGTAAAGGAAGGCAAAGCGGCACAGGCGATCATTGTGAATTCGGGGATTGCTAATGCCTGCACAGGGGCAGAAGGATACGGATACTGCAAAGATACTGCGGATGCGGCAGCGAAAGAGTTGGGGATTTCGACAGACAGTGTTCTTCTTGGATCGACAGGGGTCATCGGAAAACAGCTTCCAATTGACCGCATCCAGGCAGGAGTAAAAATGCTTGCAGAGGCGAAAAGTGATACTGTTCAGGCCGGGACAGAGGCGGCAAAAGCGATTATGACGACAGATACCTGTGAGAAAGAGATTGCAGTGGAGATTGAGATTGGAGGCAAGACAGTCACGATTGGCGGAATGGCGAAGGGGTCCGGCATGATTCACCCGAATATGTGTACGATGCTGAGTTTTATCACGACAGATGCTGCGATTTCCAAAACAGCGCTTCAAAAAGCATTGAGTGAGGATGTCGACGATACTTATAACATGATTTCTGTGGATGGAGACACATCTACAAACGATACGGTGCTTGTCATAGCAAATGGAATGGCAGAAAACGAAGAGATTGTGGAAGGAACGAAGGAATACGAGGTGTTTGCAGAGGCGCTTCATGAGATTAATGAATATCTGGCAAAGAAGATTGCAGGAGATGGAGAAGGGGCGACTGCATTATTCGAAGTAAATATTGTCGGAGCACAGACAAAGGAGCAGGCTGTTTTATTAAGTAAAGCCATTGCATGCTCGAATCTGACAAAGACAGCGATTGCGGGACACGATGCGAACTGGGGTCGTATTATCTGTGCGATGGGATACTCAGGAGCACAATTTGATCCAGAGAAAGTGGATTTGTTTTTTGAGAGTGCGGCAGGAAAGATCCAGATTGCAGAAAATGGAACTGCTGTAGATTACAGTGAGGAGAAGGCAACTGAAATTTTATCACAGCCGATTGTGACAGCAACAGCTGACGTTAAGATGGGTGATGCAAAAGCGACGGCATGGGGATGTGATCTGACACACGGATACATTGAAATTAACGCAGATTACAGAAGCTAATAAAGGGAGGAAAACGAAGATGAGTCCAAATATGCAAAAATTCTTAAGTAAAGCGGAGGTGCTGATCGAGGCGCTTCCATATATACAGAGATTTAACCGGAAAATTATTGTTGTAAAATACGGCGGAAGCGCCATGGTGGATGAAGACTTGAAAAGACGTGTTATAGAGGATGTAACCTTATTAAAACTTGTTGGGTTTAAGCCGATTATTGTGCACGGTGGTGGAAAAGAGATCAGCAAGTGGGTGGAAAAAGCAGGGATGAAGCCACAGTTTATAAACGGTCTGCGTGTGACTGATGCCGATACGATGGAAGTTGCTGAGATGGTTCTTGGAAAAGTAAATAAAAGTCTGGTACAACTTGTGGAATCTCTTGGGGTTCGAGCAATCGGAATCAGCGGAAAAGACGGTGGATTGTTGAAAGTGGAAAAGAAACTGTCAGACGGCGCAGACATCGGATATGTGGGGGAAGTGACACAGGTAAACGCTGAGATTTTGTACGATCTTTTGGAAAAAGACTTTTTGCCGATTGTATGTCCGGTTGGTCTGGATGATAATTTTGAGACTTATAACATCAATGCAGATGATGCGGCATGTGCGATCGCGCGTGCGATGGAGGCGGAGAAGCTTGCATTTTTGACAGATATCGAGGGAGTTTACAAAGATCCGAAAGATCCTAAGACGTTGATTTCGGAGCTGACGGTAGAACAGGCAGAAACGCTTATGAAAGAGGGCTACATCGGCGGAGGCATGCTTCCAAAGCTGCAAAACTGTATTGATGCGATTGAGAACGGTGTATCCAGAGTGCATATTTTGGACGGCAGAATCCCGCATTGTCTGTTGTTGGAAATCTTTACAAACAAAGGGATTGGAACTGCGATTTTAAAGGATGAAGAAAGTAGGTTTTACCATGAAAAATAATTATATTGAGACAGCAGAACAATCACTTCTTCATACATATAACCGTTATCAGATTGTTCTGGAAAAAGGAGAAGGCGTCTATCTGTATGACACAGAAGGAAAGAAATATTTAGATTTTGCAGCCGGAATTGCGGTATGTTCCCTTGGATACGGCCATCCTAAATATACAGAAGGTCTGAAACAACAAATGGAGAAGTTGTTACATACGTCCAATCTGTTCTACAGCGTGCCGTCAGCAAAAGCGGCAGAACATCTAAGACAAGTGTCTTGCATGGATCGTGTATTTTTTACAAACAGCGGGACAGAGGCGATTGAAGGGGCGCTGAAAGCTGCCCGAAAGTATGCTTATACGAAACAGAGTGGCCGGTATGAGTTTATTGCGATGAACCATTCCTTTCATGGAAGAAGTATGGGGGCGCTTTCCGTGACAGGTACAGAACAATATAGAAAACCATTTGAACCGTTGGTGGAAGGTGTAAAATTTGCCGATTATAATGATTTGGAAAGTGTGAAAGCGCTTCTGTCTGACAAGACTTGTGCGATTATTTTGGAGACAGTGCAGGGGGAAGGCGGGATCTACCCGGCGGAAAGCTCTTTTTTGGAAGGGCTTCGAGCGCTTTGTGACGAGCAGGATATTTTGCTTATCTTTGATGAGATTCAGTGCGGTATGGGAAGAACCGGATCTATGTTTGCATGGCAGGGATACGGAGTCAAACCAGATATTATGACGATGGCAAAGGCGATTGGAAATGGTGTGCCGGTAGGGGCATTTGCGATGACGGAGAAGGTCGCAAAGGCTTCGTTGCTCCCGGGAGATCACGGAACGACATACGGAGGAAATCCGTTTGTGTGTGCGGCGGTTGACACTGTGCTTCAGATTTTTGAAGAGGAACATCTGTTGGAGCATGTAAAGGAAGTGAGCGTCTATCTGGAAGAACAGTTAGATCATCTTGTGAAAGAAAGCAGTGCTGTGAAAGAAAGACGCGGAAAAGGACTTATGCAGGGGCTTGTTTTGGAAAAGCCGGTCACAGAAGTGATTCGAAAAGGAATGGAGCATGGGCTTATCACAATCTCTGCAGGAGGTAATGTGCTGCGCCTTGTACCACCGCTAGTGATCACAAAAGAACATGTGGATGAGATGATTGAGAAATTGTCAAAAGCGCTGGAAGAATAAAATTTAGAAGAATAAATAAAAACCCGATTCATTGGACAGACTAAAAGTGAAAAATTTTTAGGAGGGATCTCAATGATTGGGTTTTTTATTGCGTTAGTATCAGGTGCGCTAATGAGTGTACAGGGGGTGTTTAACACACAGGTGACGAAGACGACAGGAATGTGGGTGTCAAATGGATGGGTGCAGCTCAGTGCATTTGCGGTATGTCTTGTGGCATGGTTCATCGCTGGAAGAGACGATGTCATGACGATTGCAAAAGTAGAGCCGAAATATATGTTGCTTGGAGGTGTGATCGGAGCTGGGATTACATGGACGGTTATCAAGAGTATGGAACAGTTAGGACCTGCAAAGGCAGCTCTTTTGATCGTGATTTCGCAGCTTATCATCGCATATGTCATTGAATTACTGGGGCTGTTCGGTGTCGATAAACAGCCGGTTGACTGGAGAAAAATCGGTGGTATGGCGCTTGCTTTGATCGGTGTGGCTATCTTTCAATGGGAGCGTTAAAAGATTTCATGGAAATGTAACAAGACTGTAAAAATTTGTTGTAATTTAAAAAGAAATTCGTTACAATAAGAATGTCTAAGCATAGAGGGGTGTCTGTAGTAGTTTATACTATGGAGGGTTTATGCAGAAGATTATAAAAACAAGTATTATATGGATCATTTTTATGTTGGGCTGCTGTGGGTGTCAGAAGAAGGAACAGCCGATACAAGAATTGGAAGAGATTGGATCTGAGAAGTCAGAGACATCCAAACAAGAAGAGACAAAAGAGAAAAAGACCATATATGTCTATGTCTGCGGAGCTGTTATGCAGGCAGGTGTATATGAGTTACAACAAGACAGCAGAGTGTATGAGGCGATACAAAAAGCAGGAGGATTTGCAGAGAATGCGGATATATCAGAGATTAATCAAGCCGCGCTTTTGCAGGATGAAGAACAGATTTATGTGCCGGCAGCGGGCGAAGTGGATCATTCATTAAAAGAAGCGGGCGAAGCAGGTGACGCGAGTGGGAAAGTCAATCTGAATACCGCCACAAAAGAAGAATTGATGACACTTGCTGGGATTGGCGAATCCAAAGCGGACAGTATTATAAAATATCGGGAAGAACATGGAAAATTCCAATCCATAGAGGATATTAAGCAGATTGAAGGAATTAAAGACGGTGTCTTTCAGAAAATAAAAGATCTTATTACAGTTTAAATATAGAGGGAGATAAACAATGGGAAAAAGGGTATTAGTTGTAGATGATGAAAAATTAATTGTAAAAGGGATTCGTTTCAGCCTGATGCAGGACGGTATGGAAGTGGACTGTGCCTATGATGGGGAGGAGGCATTGGAACTTGCGAAGAATAACGAATATGATCTGCTCCTTTTAGATGTCATGCTGCCAAAGATGGATGGATTTGCAGTATGCCAGCAGATTCGTGATTTTTCTGATGTGCCGATTGTCATGCTGACTGCAAAAGGAGATGACATGGATAAGATTTTGGGGCTGGAATATGGTGCGGATGATTATATTACAAAACCATTTAACATTTTGGAAGTGAAAGCAAGAATCAAAGCCATTATGAGAAGAACCGGAAGAAAAGAAGAAAAAACGGTAGAAAGTAATGTTTTGGTCAAACATGATATGAAGATCGACTGTGAGAGCAGAAGAGTGTTTATTCAGGAGCGAGAGATCAATCTGACAGCGAAAGAATTTGATCTTTTGGAACTGCTCGCAAAGAATCCGGATAAAGTATACAGCAGAGAAAAGCTGTTGAATCTGGTATGGGGATATGAGTACCCGGGAGACGCAAGAACGGTAGATGTACATATCAGACGTTTGAGAGAAAAAATAGAGAAACATCCAAGTGATCCGAAATATGTATATACGAAGTGGGGAGTTGGTTACTATTTTAGGGGTTAAATGGCAGATTAAAAGTAAACTTATTAAAAGTCTGCGTTCCAGACTTGTTCTGCTCATTATGATTACCAGTATACTTCCGTGTATCGTATTGAAAGAGACGCTTTTGAAGCAGTATGAGGAGAAGGCGGTTTCGCTAAAAAGTGCTGAAGTACAGAATCAGGGAACGATTCTGTGTAATCAGTTGAGCAGTTCTAATTACTTGGAAGGAACTGCTTCAGAGGCAATCAACTCAGAGATTTTGCAGTTGTCGAATATTTATAATGGGCGAGTGATGGTGATTGACTCAGAATATCGCATTGTGAAGGACACTTTCGGAACAGAAGAAGGAAAGACGATCATCTCCTCTGATGTTGTTCAGTGTTTTGACGGGAAATCGACGAACCATTATGATGCGAAGGAGCGTTATATTGAGGTAACGTCCCCTATTATGGCGGGAAGCGGCAAAGAGATTATCGGAGTTGTTCTCATTAGCATCTCTGCGGATAGTATTTTGGATACATTGGAGATGCTGGAATCAAATGCCAATATTATTTTAGGGATGACAGTATTACTTTTGGTTGTCATAGTATCGTTTCTGTCTAATAAGATGGTCAAACCGTTTGCGAGAATCACTCAGGCGATTGAGGATGTGACAGAAGGGTATGACAATGACTATCTGAAAGAGAATGCCTATACGGAGACGAAACAGATTTCTGATGCGTTTAACAAGATGTTGGGACGTTTGAAGGTATTGGATGACTCTAGACAGGAGTTTGTATCCAATGTGTCGCATGAATTGAAGACGCCGCTTACATCTATGAAAGTACTTGCAGATTCACTTCTTGCACAGGAGGATGTGCCGGTAGAACTATATCAGGAATTTATGGGAGATATTACAGAGGAGATTGAGCGTGAGAACAAGATTATCAACGATTTACTCTCTCTTGTAAAGATGGATAAGACAGCCTCTGATCTGAATGTAAAACCGGAGAATATTAACGAGTTGGTAGAACGGATATTGAAGCGGGTGCGCCCGATTGCGGCAGTGCGCAATATAGAAGTTGTGTTTGAAAGCTTTCGACCGGTAACAGCAGAAGTTGATGAAGTAAAGCTTTCTCTTGCTATATCGAATTTAGTGGAGAATGCAATCAAGTACAATAAAGAAGATGGGTGGGTACATGTGTCACTCAACGCGGATCACAAATATTTTTATGTGAAAGTTGCAGACTCTGGAATTGGAATACCGGAGGAGTCGATTGAACATATTTTTGAGAGATTTTATCGTGTAGATAAATCGCACTCTAGAGAGATTGGCGGAACAGGGCTTGGATTGGCGATTGCGAGAAATGCGATCGTTATGCACCGTGGAGCTGTGAAGGTATACAGTGAAGAGGGGACAGGAACAACCTTTACCGTGCGTGTTCCACTGAACTATATTGTGTAAATGCAGGCGGAGAAAAGGGGAATGACATGAAAAAAAGAATATATGCAGCGGTGTTGTTTCTGTGCATGATACTTGCAAGTGGCTGTACGTCAGGGAAGCATATGGAAGATGCGGGAATGTATGTTTACTATCTGAATACCGATGATGATGCGCTGGAAAAGCAAGAGTATGAAAACAACTCGGAAAAAGCGGAGACTGTCGTGAAAGATATGCTTAAGGAGCTTAAAAAAGCGCCGGAGTCGATTGAGATGAAGTCGGTATTCCCAAAAGAAGTCAAGGTGGAATCATTCGAGATCAAAGACAATTGTCTGGAATTGCATTTTAATAAAGCATATGAAAAAATGAAAAAGTCAAGGGAAGTACTTTGCAGGGCGGCAGTTGTGCAGACGCTTGTGCAGGTTGATGGCATTGATTTTGTATCTTTTTATGTTGGTGATGACGTGCTGAAAGATCGAGAAGGCGTACCGATCGGATTGATGAGCGCGGATGATTTTGTACAAAATACAGGATCTTCTTTGAGCAGTTATCAAGTGACGTCGCTGAATCTTTATTTTTCAAACGGGGATGGAACAAAACTTGTGAGTGAAAAGATTAATGACGTGCATTACAGCAGCAACACCTCTATCGAGAAATTGATTGTGGAACAATTGATGCGGGGGCCGGCATCCAGCAAGGCGCAGGCGACGATCCCGAAAGACACAAAGCTGCTGGGAGTATCTGTAAAAGATGGCATTTGCTATGTGAATCTGGATTCCACATTTTTGACGGAAGGTTATAATCAGAAGCCGGAGGTGGCAATTTATTCGATTGTAAATTCCATTATCGAAAGTGGGAATGCGAGCCGTGTACAGATATTGGTCAACGGTGCAAGTGATGTGACATATAAGGGAAGTATCCAATTGGATCGTCCCTTGGAATGGAATTCAGAATTAATCGAGGAGAAAAAAGAAGAATGAAAAAAAGACCATTATGTTATGTGTGTCTGGTCTTTTTGCTGATAAAAAGCGTGCTCCTGCTTCTGACAGGCGGGCAGTCGGGAGGACTGTCTGCCGATTCTATTTTTCAGGAAGAGAAAGAAAAAGAAGTCATCTTGCAGGGGCAGGTATATCAAAAGACGAGCACATCAAAGATGCAGATCTTATATCTAAAAAACAATTCTATAAACAGTCAAAATGAATCATTTTATGAATCCAAGATAATAGTATATGATAAGACATTTCAAAATATTGCGATTGGGAAAACGGTCAAATTGCGTGGGAAAGCCAATGTGTTTGAAACGGCACACAATCCGGGGAATTTTGACCAAAGGCAATATTATGCAAAACAAAATATTTATGGAATGGTCTGGAGTGAACAGATTGTGGAAGTGAGTGGAAAGGCTAATCGACTTATGAATTCTCTTTACGGTCTGAAGCAGGCATGGAAGGAGAAACTGACAGAGACAATGGGTGAAAAAAATGGCGCTGTTTTAAGTGCGATTTTATTGAGTGAGAAGAAGGAGATGGATGCAGAGATCAAGGAGTTGTATCAGAAAAATGGGATAGGACATGTTTTGGCGATTTCAGGACTTCATATATCTTTTATTGGACTGAGTGTGTATCAGATTTTCCGAAAAGTCGGAAGTCCTTATTTTGTTGCCGGGATCGGATCTGGTATACTGCTTTTTCTGTATGTCTTAATGATTGGTTTTTCTGTGTCAGTGATACGTGCTGCGATTATGCTTTTACTTCGCATTGGCGCAGACATGACAGGAAGAGTCTATGATATGGCTACTGGATTATTCTTCGCAGGGGCAGTGACTGTCCTTTGGCAGCCATTATACCTTGCGGACGCCGGATTTTTACTCTCATACGGAGCGATACTTGGGATCTTAACCATTCTTCCTGCAATAGAAAAACTGTTCCCGTGCAAATATCAGATTGTGAAAGGGATGTATGCGAGCATCGGCATTAATCTAATGCTGTTTCCGGTGCTTTTGTACTTTTATTTTGAATTTCCACTATATTCACTTTTATTGAATATAGCAGTGATACCGATGATGTCGTGGGTTCTGGGACTTGGACTTATCGGCAGCTTGTTTTTGCCAATCTGTCAGCCGATAGGTATGGTTTTGGTAAAAGTGTGTGGAATATTTTTGGAACTGTTTGAGTGGATGAGTCGATTCGCAGGACGATTGCCGGGGGCGAGAATAGTGTTTGGACAGCCGGCGTGGTGGCAGATCAGTGCTTACTATCTTTTCGTATTTGGGAGTGTTATTCTTGTGTTGAAATGTAACAAAAAAGAATTGTTTCGGTTTCTTAGAAGGAGTGTGTGGGGTGTGTTTCCAATGATTCTATTTTGGTTTTCTATCGGTCATGGGACGGGAGGAAAGCTTTTTGTGACGGTAATTGATGTGGGACAGGGAGACGGTATTCTGCTTCGGGGACCGAAAAACGGAACTTACCTGATTGACGGGGGAAGCAGTGATGTCAAAGAAGTAGGAAAATACCGGATAGAACCTTTTTTGAAATCACAGGGGATTGGAACTTTAGACTATGTCCTGATCTCGCATGGAGACAGTGATCATTACAGTGGCGTTGAGGAGATGATCGCAAGACAGGATGTCGGGGTAAGAATCAAAAACCTTGTGCTTCCGGCAACTTATCAACAAGATGAGGCGTTAACAAAACTCGCAGCACTTGCAAAAAAAGTTGGAATAAGGGTGTTGGTAATTCGTCCCGGCATGAGACTCCAGGAAGGGGATTTTCAGGTGACCTGCATTCAACCGGAGGAGGAGTTCCCGGGGGAAATTGGAAATGCTTCCTCTATGGTACTTGATATCTGTTATCAGAAGTTTGGTATGCTTTGTACAGGTGATGTTGAGGAAAAAGGGGAGGAAATTTTGCTGGAGCAGGTGGAAAAAAAGGTGTATTCGGTTCTGAAAGTGGCACATCACGGATCAAAAAATTCGACCAAGGAAGAGCTTTTAAAGATAATCCAGCCAAGTATTTCGCTAATCTCGGCTGGCAAAGGAAACCGATACGGGCATCCGCATAAAGAGACACTGGAGAGACTGAACGCTATAGACAGTGCGGTTTACAGTACAATCGAAAATGGGGCGATCACATTGAAAAGTGATGGAAATACGCTTTCGATTGTCGGATTTCATTGACATTTCAGAAACTTGCATTTAGACTAAGAGAAGATAAAGTAGATGGAGTGTAGTGAATATGAAAAGTCTGAATGAAGATTTGAAAACCGGACAATTGAAACAGATATATCTTTTGTATGGCGAAGAGGCATATTTAAAAAAACAGTATAAAGACAAGCTGCACTATGCGATTGTTCCACCGGATGATACGATGAATTACGCATACTATGAAGGAAAAGGAATTAACGCGAAAGAAGTTATTGATCTTTCTGATGCAACTGTTACACCGGGAATGATTGATGCACATATGCACATGGATTATTTTGACTGGCATACAATCCGTGAGGAAGTTTATACAACGTCGGAAGAAGCTAAAACATTGGCAATTGTAAGGACTGCTAAAAAAGCTCTTTCCAGAGGTTTTACAACTGTACGACATACCGGAGGAATCAATTCCAATGGTTTTGGGGTATTGGATGTAAAAAGAGCAATAGAAAAGGGGTATATTACAGGATGTAGAATTGTGGCTGCGCCGAGATTTTTATGTACTGCTGGAAGTCATGGAGATTTATCGCAAGGATTTGCCAGAAATCCAGAACTATCTAATATCACACAAAATATTAGATTGTCTCTTGGATCAGGAAAAGATTTCTTTGTAAATGCTGTCCGTGAAGAAATTAAATATGGGGCAGATTTTATAAAAATCATGGCGACGGGAGGTTTTTTTACACCATATGATAATCCTTCACAGCAACAGTTAAATGATGATGAAATGAAAGCAATCATGGATACTGCACATGAATGGGGAAAGACAGTAACAGCACATGTATATAGTCCAGACCATATGCAAAAGCTCGTAAAATACGGTATTGATGGAATGGAACATTGTTCGCTGTTGGATGAAGAAACTGCACAAATGATTATTGATAACAATGTATATATTGTGCCAACATTCTGTCCATATGAAGAAGCAGTTCATTATGATCCGGTGAAGATTCAGACAAAACAAAAAGAGTATAGAGAAAAACTTGAATATTATAAAGATGCGCTTCAGGCGGGGCGTGAAGTGATTAAAAATTGTAAATGTAAACTGGGTTATGGAACAGATTTTGTTGCTACACATCAGAACTTTGAAAGTGGATATGAATTTAAAGCGTGGATGGAAAGTGGAATGGGAACGTTCCGGACTTTACATGCAGCAACAAAAGTAAATTCTGAGATTTTACAGCTTGATGATAAAATCGGTACTTTAGAACCGGGTAAATTAGCGGATATTTCAGCATGGAAGAGAGATCTTATGACAGATCCGTATGCTCTGTTAGATTGTGCATTTGTTATGAAGGAAGGTCGGGTGCATGCGCACACCTGCATTTTGGACAATTACCGCTGAG
>ENA-ORSR01001535-ORSR01001535.1-human-gut-metagenome-genome-assembly--contig:-NODE-1535-length-15746-cov-7.631636_pt1 | contig 15746 bp, 13 predicted proteins | sample MGYA00241901_ERZ509166 | MGnify/ENA primary metagenome ERZ509166 (study PRJEB26280, sample SAMEA2338860) | human gut metagenome | biome: human gut; feature: human-associated habitat; material: faeces... | reverse complement strand
CACTCCCAATGTTATTTTCCTGTCTGCTTTATTGGGAGCATACCACTTTGTCCAGCCAGTGGGCGAAAATAAGGACATAAAAATATGGTGCAACTTTTTAGGAACTAAGGGGGTACTTCAATACATAGCCTGACGGCCATATATTGTGAAATCTGGGCTGATTTCACAGCGGCTTAAAAAAGGAACTAAACGGATGCCCTGGACTAACTGTTTCCAGTCAGTCCAGGGCAAAAAAATACATCAATAGGCGGGTGTGCCGTATCCATAGATCTCAGCGTGTCCAATGGCGTACTGGCGTTCCCGGCAGGCATTGCCGGAATTGCCTTCCACGGTATAGACGATCCCGCCCTCCACCTTTTCCACAATGCCTACATGGTCCGCAGCTCCGTCTTGGCCTTCGTCCTCATCATCCCAATCGAAAAAGATCAGGTCGCCGGGCCGGGCGTTCTCGCGGGAAACAGGGGTAGAGATGTTCAAAAGCCCGTTGGCGGTCAGCCGCCCCACATCCCAGCCGGAATGATTGATGACCCATGAGATAAAGCCGCTGCAATCAAAACTGGTGCTGGGGGAGCTGCCGCCCCACACATAGGGATAGCCGATATACTTTTCGGCCTCTTTCAGCATGGCGGCAAACTGTTCATCCTCCAAGGCCTCCGGGGGAACGTCATAATAGGTCGGTTCTTTCAGGGTGGAGGCGTGGGGGTACTGGCTGCCGGAAAACAGGTCGGGCCGGTTGCCCAGCGTGGACATATACAGGGAATAGGCACTTAGCGTTTCCTCGTCCATGATGTAGACCGGCACATGGGACAGGTTGAAATTTTCCAGCGTCACAGTGCAGATGTAATAGTCATACGGTACTTCTACTTCATCACCAACTTTTTCACATCAGGCTTCACCGTTCCAGCCCCCTTTCTCTGATTTTCTCCTTGGCCCTCTGCTTGGTCTGCTCCGCTGTCTTTTGCTTCATGGCGGACAGCACCTTGCGGATGGAGGGCCGCTGCTCCTTGGAGAGCGTCTTTGCCGTAAACTCCCGGAACGCCTGTTCCAGATTGTCCGCATCCTTGGATTTGAAGATCACAACGTAGTGGGGCGGCTGGGTGGTCTTATCCTTTCGCAAGGCAAAATCCACGCCGTATTTCTTGGCACAGGGCTTGAACGCGCCAATGTTGGCCTCGGTGATCTCAATGTTGGAGAGGGCCGCCCCATGCTTTTTGAGCTGCTTTAGGCTCTGCTGGCCGTGGTGCAGCGTGGTCTTGCCTTTGGCCCGGTGCTGCAAATACTTTTTCAGCGCCGCTTGCAGCACTTGGGCCGTGAGCTTGCCCGTTTTCATGGACAGGGCAATGGTTTTCTGATCGACTTCTTCCTGCAATAAGCATCCCTCCTTGTCAGAAAGTCAATAATGGCGTCTAAGGTGGAACCACCAGACGCCGCAGGTAACAACGATTCAGAGCGCCTCCTTTTCCTCACAGGCTTTCATCCGGCGAACAGGAATAGTCCGGCAGGCCGGATTTTGGTTTGCCCCAATCCGGCTGCGCCATATCATGCGCCACAAGGGACGTGTAGTAGTTGCTGATGGTGCTGGGGGCATTGAACAGCATGGCCCGTAAATACTGCTTGATGTTACGGACTTTCGTGGTGTTCTCCCGCAGGCAGTCAAAGACAAAGCGGATATGTTCGCTGTTCAGCTTCATAAACTTGGACTTCACCAGCTCGGCGGGGTAATCATCCCCGGCGATACGGATGCACTTACGGGAAGTACAGACGGTTTCCAGCATCAGATCAACGATCTCGTCAAGCTGCTCCCGGTCAATGGAACTGTCATGAATGAGATAGTCATACTCGATATTCTCCAAAAGGATTTCCCGATAAATCTGTACTGCCGCATCCTTTCCTGTTCCTTTCCGTTCCGGCGGTGCAGCCGCCGCCTCGTTCCTCGCAGGGGCAGGGGTCAGGGATGGGAAAGGAATGGAATCGGTACTTTGTCCATCTGTATTTAATTTTTCTTTTCTTGGTAAGTTAGTTCTTTGTATCTCTTTATTTAATTGCGTTGGATTTCCCGACGCCGGATTATCCGATGTCGGGTTATCCGATGTTGGATTTTCCAACACCGGGTTTTCCAATACCGGCTTATCCAACACCGACTGCTCGTAAATGGTATAGACCATATCGGCCATTTTGCCCTTTGCGTCACGGCCCTGCTCCCGCCTGATATATCCGGCCCGTTCCAGCTCCCACACCGCCGTCCTGATAGCGTCGATGCTTTCCCGGTTGATAAGGGACAGGCCCTTTAGGGTGTAGTCCCAATCCTCCGGCAAGGACAGCATTTGTGACAGCAGGCCCTTGGCTTTCAGGGACAGGGCTTTGTTCCGCAGGTGGTGGTTGGACATCACCGTATAGCCTTTGTTCTTCTCCACGCGGAATACTGCCATATCGTCGTCAGCTCCTTTCACTGTGAATTTGACCGCAGCAAGGGCGGTCAGCTTGCCCGGCTGATAAGGACACTCTGCATACACGCAGTATTGATATTTCCAATCCGGGCGATAGAAGTGGCAACTGCCGCAATTCTCCGGCGCGTTCGCCCCGCCGCCGTCGTAATGATCGAAACCGGGCTTTTCCTGCATCAGCCGTTCAAAGGCCCGGTCTTGGCCGGAAGTAAAGTACATAGCGTCGCCTCCTTTCTGAATTTGGGCATAAGAAAAGCGGCGTTCGCTTTTCCCAAACTGGGATTAGTGAACGCCGCCTATGCGGTGCAATATAAAATTTTCAACTTTGTTCAGTCTGTGACTTTCTGACTATCGCTGTTCATCATGGGCTTATCCGTAGAAACTTTGAAGCGTATCCATCAGTTGTAAAGATTGCGTTGGACTCTTTTTTGAACCATAAATCTACGCCCATTTCTACGCCCAAATGGTATGAAAGTACATAGTCTTTTATAGAGTTCTATATAGTTGCGGTTTCAAAAAACGCTGTATCTATGCGGGTTTACGGACTTACATGGAGATGCGTGGATTTATAGAAATCGGTATGCGAACTACGATACCTAACTTCATATAAAATACGCTCCTTACACGTTTTTTGGCATAACGATACAACTATCATTATACGCGATGAAACCCCGGAGCGCAAGGGGATGGGCGCAAAACAACGGATTTACACGGCGGGAGTTCTATATTATACTGTTCTTAAAATACGAACCGATTTCCGGAAGGGAAGGCAGGAGGATGTTATGGAACGCAACGACCCGCGCTATCAGGCTTATGTAGAGATCCTGAAGGAGGAGCTGATCCCGGCGATGGGCTGCACCGAGCCCATCGCGCTGGCCTATGCGGCGGCAAAAGCCCGCGAGGTGCTGGGGGTGCTGCCGGACAGCGTGCAGCTGCAGGTGAGCGGCAGCATCATCAAGAACGTGAAAAGCGTCATCGTGCCCAACACCGGGCACCTGAAGGGCATGGAGGCGGCGGTGGCGGCAGGCATCATCGCCGGTTCCGCCGAGAAGGAGCTGGAGGTCATCTCGGAGGTCAGCGAGGAAAAGAAGTCTGCCATCCGGGACTATCTGCAGACAGTGCCCATCACCATCGAGCACGCCGAGCAGGGGCATGTGTTTGACATCGTCGTCACCGAGCGCTGCGGGCAGGACTACGCCCGGGTGCGCATCGCGGACTACCACACCAACATCTGCCGCATCGAGAAGAACGGCACGGTGCTGTACGAGGTGCCCCTGCTGGACGAGACCGTGCAGGAGGATGCCCGCGCCGACCGCAGCCTGCTGAACATGCAGGACATCTGGGACTTTGCCGAGACCGCCGACCTGCGGGACGTGGCAGACCTGCTGGAACGGCAGATCCGCTACAACAACGCCATTGCAGAAGAGGGCCTGCTGGGCGACTACGGTGCCAACATCGGGCGGGTGCTGCTGACCACTTACGGCAACGATGTCTCCAACCGCGCAAAAGCTAAGGCCGCCGCCGGCTCCGATGCCCGCATGAACGGCTGCGAGCTGCCGGTCATCATCAACTCCGGCAGCGGCAATCAGGGCATCACCTGCTCGGTGCCCCTCATCGAGTACGCCAAGGAGCTGCACAGCGGCAAGGAAAAGCTCTACCGCGCCCTCATCATCTCCAATCTGGTGGCCATCCACGAAAAGACCGGCATCGGCACCCTGTCTGCCTACTGCGGCGCGGTCAGCGCGGGTGCGGGTGCAGGCGCAGGCATCGTGTACCTGTGCGGCGACGGCTATCAGGCTGCCATCCACACGGTGGTCAACGCCCTTGCCATCGTGTCCGGCATCGTGTGCGACGGAGCCAAGGCCTCCTGCGCCGCAAAGATCGCATCTTCGGTGGATGCGGCGCTGCTGGGCTACAACATGTACAAGTGCAATCAGGAGTTCAAGGGCGGCGATGGCATCGTGATGAAGGACATCGAGACCACCATCAAGGGCATCGGGCGTCTGGGTAAGGACGGCATGAAGGAGACCAATGAGGAGATCATCCGGCTGATGATCGAATGAAGAAAAGTGTATAGATCACATGAAAATGTTAGTAAAAAGCTGAAATATCATAATTTTCGGCGAAAGATATAAGTATACTTTAATATTTTATTGACAAAATAGAAAAAATACCGTATGATGAATGCGAGGTGAACAAAATGTCTGTGGCAACAAAGGAACAGATCCTGAAGGTTTTAAAGGCGTATAATCCCTGGTGGGGCACGGGCGTGGTGAACCCCGGCTTTACGAAGACGTATCGCCGGTTTGCTTACTATGAGGCGATGAAGCGGTTGGAGCAGAAGGACTTGCGGCGGACGATCGTTCTGACGGGTACCCGCCGGGTTGGCAAGACGACGATCCAATATCAGATGATCGACCGATTGCTGAAAAAAGGTGTCCCGCCGCAGAAGATCTTGTTTGTTTCGATGGACCACCCGATGCTGAAGCTGAGCGGTCTGAACGACCTGCTGGAATGCTATCACAGCAATGTGTATGCGGAACAGGATTGCTATTACTTTTTTGATGAGATCCAGTATGCCAGTGATTGGGATAAGTGGATGAAGACGATTTATGACATGCAGCCGGAAACAAAAATGGTTGCAACAGGCTCGGCAAGTCCTGCATTGATGAAAGGAAGCTCAGAGAGCGGTGCTGGACGCTGGAGCGTGATCCAGGTGCCGACGCTGTCTTTTTATGAGTACTGTGCCCTGATCGGTGCAAGAGTCCCGGAGCTGGGGCCGGAGATCCGCCCAACGGCCTTTTTGCATATGGCACAGCAGGAACGAACGGCCGTTATGATAAAGCTGGAAGAAGTGCAGAATTACTTTATGCGGTATCTGCGCGTGGGTGGATTCCCGGAGCTTGCACTTGCATCCGATGACTTGATGGCGCAGCAGATCATGCGGGAAGATGTTGTAGACAAGGTGCTGAAACGGGATCTCCCGGCACTTTACAAGATTCGGAGCGCAACAGAGCTGGAACGCATTTTTCTGTATTTATGCAATGTATCGTCTGAGATCGTCTCGTTTTCTGCGATTGCGAACGATCTTGGCGGAGTGAGCCGACCGACCGTGGAAAATTATGTGAATTATCTGGAAAGCACGAATCTGATCTATCAAAGCTGGCCGGTAGAAATGGGTGGGCATAAAATTCTAAAGGCAAAGCCCAAAATTTATATTGCAGATGCAGCGATCCGCAACGCAGTGCTGATGGATGACGACGTTCTGACGAATCCGATCGAATTGGGGAAGATGGTAGAAACTGCAGTGTATAAGCATGTGGCGGCATTTTACTACCAACAGGCAACACGGGTCGGATATTATCGCGGTGGAAAAAAAGACAAGGAAATTGACGTGGTGGTTGATTATCCCAACATCAAAAAGATCCTGATCGAAGTAAAATACCGTGAACAGGCTCCCGTGCCGGACGATTCTATGATTTGCGAACTGAGTGATGAAGCAAGCGCGGCCATTGTGGTGACCAAGCGCCCGGATGACTACGGAACGCATCGTGCGCCAAATGGCAAAGAACTGATCCGCATTCCGGCCTTTGCCTTCTTGTATCTGCTGGGCAATGCAGAGCGGTATGGCTACCGCGGCAAGGATTGATTTCAAGAAAAAACACATTGGCAAGCCCGCGCGGTGTTTCCGTGCGGGCCCTTTTGCGCGAAAAGGCACAGCACGTGAAAAAATCATACAAATCCTTCTTTATTTTGTCATAACTCTTCCGTATAATAAGAAGTGGAATACTTTGTCACAAGGCCCGAAAGGGCCGGAACATACAGAATTGGGGAGGAAACCACTATGGCCAACGAAAAGATCCTCGTCGTGGACGACGATACCAACATCTGCGAGCTGCTGCGGCTTTATCTGACCAAGGAGGGCTATCAGGTCACTACAGCGAACGACGGCGAAGAAGGTCTGGACAAGTTCAATCAGGTCAAGCCCGATATGGTGCTGCTGGATGTGATGATGCCCAAGATGGATGGCCTGGAGGTCTGCCGCCGCATCCGCAAGCTGGGCAACACCCCGGTGATGATGCTGACCGCCAAGGGTGAGACCTTTGACAAGGTGCTGGGCCTGGAGCTGGGTGCAGACGATTACATGGTCAAGCCCTTTGACACCAAGGAAGTCGTGGCCCGCATCAAGGCGGTGCTGCGCCGCTGCACCACCACCACCGCCCAGACCGAGAGCACCGAGGGCGTGATCGAGTTCGACAACCTGCGGCTGGACATGAACAGCTACGAGCTGCGGGTCAAGGGCAAGGTGGTGGAGGCTCCCCCCAAGGAGCTGGAGCTGCTGAACTGCCTGGCCTCCCACCCCAACCGTGTTTACACCCGCGACCAGCTGCTGGACGAGGTGTGGGGCTTTGAGTACTACGGCGACAGCCGCACCATCGATGTCCATGTCAAGCGCCTGCGCGAAAAGCTGGCAGGCGCTTCCGACAAGTGGGAGCTCAAGACCGTCTGGGGCGTGGGCTATAAGTTCGAGGTGCGTCAGTAATGCGCAAAAGTATTTCGGTCACCTTCTTTTCGATGGTGGCTACCCTGCTGGTGCTGGGCACGGCGGTGCTGGGCTGTTCCGAGTGGCTGCTGTTCAGCCGCTATTTTGCCCAGGAGCGGTACGACACGCTGGACAGCGTGGCGGATGTGACCCAGCGCGCGGCGGATTATATCGTGCAGCAGGCGGCTCTGCCCAAGGGGGCCGAGCTGGATGCCCTGAACACCAAGCTGGAGATCATCGGCGAAAGCGCCGAGGCTTACCTGTTTTTTACCGATGAAGAGGGCAGGGTCCTCATTGCCTCCAACCCCGAGATGGTGGGAACAGATATTGTGGGGCCGGAGCTTATGAAAAAAGTTGCCGGGGATCAGCCCTACCACACCCTGAGCACGCTGGACGGTGTGCTGACCGAGAAGAGCTATGTTTCGGTGCGGCACATGCAGGATGCCCAGGGCAACAACAGCGGCTATCTCTTCCTCTGTTCCTCCGGTGCCCGGTTGACCGATTTCAAGGAGGAGTTCTGGTCGAACTTCTTCTTCTCGGCCTGCGTCATGCTGCTCTGCGCCAGCGTGCTGACCTCCTTCCTGATGCGGAAGCTGACCGACCCGCTCCAGAAGATCACCGATGCCGCCCAGCGGTTCGGCGGCGGGGACTTCTCTGTCCGTGTCGAGGGCGTGGAAGGGGAGGGCGAAGTGGTGGATCTGGCCCGCACCTTCAACCAGATGGCGGAGAACATCCAGTCCAACGACAATTCCCGCGGCCAGTTCATGGGCAACATCGCCCACGAGCTGCGCACCCCCATGACCACCATCAAGGGCTTTGTGGACGGCATTCTGGACGGCACCATCCCGCCCGATATGCAGAACCACTACCTGCAGCTGGTCAGCGAGGAGACCGGCCGCCTGGCCCGGCTCATCCAGAACATGCTCGATCTCTCCAAGCTGGAAAGCGGCGAGTATCAGGTGAACGCCCGGATGTTCAACATCTGGGAGACGCTCACCGGTGTGGCCCTTTCGGCGGAGCAGCGCATCAACGACGGCATGATCGATCTGGAAGGCCTGACCATGGATGAAAAGGTGCTGGTCTATGCAGACCCCGACCTCATCCATCAGGTGGCTTATAACATTCTGGACAATGCCATCAAGTTTACCCCGGCGGGCGGCACCATCAAGTTCCATGTGGAAAAGCTGGGCCCCGAGGTGGAGATCTCGATCTGGAATTCCGGTCAGGGCATCAGCCCCGAGGCGCTGCCCTACGTGTTCCAGCGCTTCTACAAAGAGGACAGGTCCCGCGGCCTGCACGCCCGGGGGGCCGGTCTTGGCCTGAATATCTGCAAGGTGCTGGTCAACCTTTCCGGAGGCCAGATCCGTGTGGAGAGCCAGCAGGGCGAGTGGTGTCAGTTCGTGTTCACCCTGCCCGCCACGCCCCCCAACCCCAGCGGCATGAAGCGCCTGCCGGACGAATCCGGTCAGCCCGTGCCGGTGGAGGACCCCGCCAGCATGAAGCCTGTCAACTGAATCCGCGGCCAGACTGTCCCCCTGAAACAGGCGGGGCGGTCTGGTCGTTTTTGGTTTTGGAATGGATTTTGGATGGATCCAGGGGCAGGTTTGAGACTTTTCCGTGAAAAACACGGCTCCGGGTTTGATTTTTTGCGTGTTTTCATGTAAACTAAGAATAACCATGCCCGCCCTGCATTCCGGCCCCAAAACAGGTGCTCTGGCAGAACGGATGGTGTAATCTTTCTGAAAAATAACGGAGAGTATAAAACACAATGACGATCATTAGTCCTTCGATCCTTTCGGCTGATTTCAATCAGCTTGGCGCAGACTGCCGCATGGTGCTGGATGCCGGTGCGCAGATGCTGCATTATGACGTGATGGACGGCCACTTTGTGCCCAACATCAGCTTTGGCGTGCCGGTGCTGAAAAGCCTGCACAAGGGGATGCCCGCAGCATTCTACGATGTCCACCTGATGATCAGCCACCCGCTGCAGTATGCAGAGCCTTTCATCAAGGCGGGTGCCAGCCTGTACAACTTCCACCTCGAGTGCGAGGACGACATCCAGCAGACCATCGATGCAGTCAAGGCACTGGGCTGCAAGGTGGGCCTGACCATCAAGCCCGGTACCGCGCCGGAGGCGCTGGCCCCGTATCTCGACCAGCTGGATCTGGTGCTGGTGATGAGCGTGGAACCCGGCTTCGGCGGGCAGAAGTTCATGCCCTCGGCGCTGGAAAAGCTGCGCTGGCTCAAGGAAGAGCGGGCAAAGCGGAGCGCCCGCTACCTGCTGGAAGTGGATGGCGGCGTGGACGACACCACCGCCCCCCTGTGTGTGGAGGCGGGTGCCGATATTCTGGTGGCGGGCAGTGCCGTGTTCGGCGCAGCCGATCCGGCTGCGGCGGTGCGCCGTCTGGCCGCCCTGTGAGAGGTGCCTTACCATGGATGAACGTTTGATCCAGCAGCAGGAGCAGGAGCTTGCAAAGACGGGGCGGTACTATCTGCACGTCTGCTTTATGACCATCCCGCTGCTCTGCATGGCCTGCTTCCTGTACGGTCTGCGGCCCCTGCTGCTCTGCGGCGCGGCGCTGCTCACCGGCAATCTGTGTGACCGCCTGGTTTCCCTGCTGCGCCGCCGCGTGTATCGGGCCGGGGATTTCTCCAACGAGAGCTTTGCCCTCATCATCGCCCTGCTCATGCCCGCCACGGTGGACTGGTATGTGGTCATTATGGCGGTGCTGGCCGGTGTCCTCATCGGCAAGGAGGTGTTTGGCGGCTACGGCAGCTATCCCTTCAACCCCGCTGCTGTGGGCTACGCCGTGGCGGCGGTGTCCTGGCCGGAGCAGGTGTTCCGCTACCCCCAGCCCTATACCAACATCCCCCTGTGGGATGCCACCGGCGTGCCGGTGTCCAGCACCATCTCGGATACCCTGCGCAGCGGCGGCAGCCTGAACATCGGCGCAATTTCGCTGGTGCTGGGCGAGTACGCCGCCCCCATGGGCACTGGTGCTGCCCTCATCCTTCTGGCCTGCGGGCTTTTCCTCTGGCTGCAGAAGGATGTCCGTCTGGGCGCTTCTGTCAGCTTTGTGGTCACCTGTGCTCTCATTGCCTTCCTCTTCCCCCGTCAGGTGGGAGTAAACGGCGTGGACATCGCCCTGCGCCTGCAGTGCGTGCGGGACGAGCTGCTGACCGGTGCCATGCTGTTCAGCGCGGTGTTCCTGCTCAACGAGCCCTACACCTGCGCCCACCACCATCTGGGCCGCATCCTGTACGGTGTGCTGGTGGGTGCGATCACCATGGGCTTCCGGTATTACGGCGTGTACGAGACGGGTGTCTGCTTTGCCCTGCTCACGGTCAACAGCATTTCCGGCTGGATGGACCGCACCGAGAGCCGCCTGTATCAGCTGATGCACCGCCCCGCGGCCGGAAAGGAGGGCGCTGAATGAAACGTTCCATTGCAGAACTGATCACCCGCGATCCTGAAAAGTTCGCCCACCATGACCGGGTGTTCAAGAATAACCCCGTTGTCATGCAGGGCATGGGTCTGGCTCCGCTGGTGGTGCTTGCCACCACAGGCAAAAATGCTTTGATGCTGGCCGTGGCTGTGGCCCTGCTGCTCACGCCTTCCCGGATGCTGGCCTGCCTGGTCAGCCGCCTGTTCCCCCTGCGGGACGAGCAGCCCGCCCCGGAAGAGCTGGAGAAAAAGCTGCTGCCCCGGGCGCTGGTGTACAGCGGCAGTGCGGCGGTGGTCTACCTTGCCGCTTATCCCATCCTGAACGCCGTGTTCGGCACCGACCTGCTGATGCTGGGCATCTACCTGCCCATGCTGGTGGTGGAGCCCCTGCTGACCTACCGCTTTGGCCGTGTGCAGGAAACCATGCGCAAGGCTGTCTCCAAGGGTCTGCGCATCACGGTGGGCTACGCGCTCATCCTGTTCATCGTGGGCTGCCTGCGGGAGTGGCTGGCGCTGGGCAGTGTGTTTGGGATCCGGCTCAGCCGCTCTGTCCTGCCCATGGCATCCATGCCGGCAGGCGGTTTCATCGTGCTGGGCGTGGTGTGTGCCGTCTGGCGCGCGCTGGCCCGCAAACACAAGGAATACCTGAAAACTGAGGCGCGTGGCACTCTGGCTGCGCACCCCCGGAAGGAGGTGCAGGATCAGTGAGTGCTGTGATGAATACCATCGGTGTGGCCTTTGCCTACGCCGTGCTGGCCCTGTTTGCCCAGAACGCCATCTTTACCCGTGGTCTGGGCGTGTCGCGCCTGATCCAGCTGGTGGGTGACGAACGCACCAGCAGCTGGTGGTTTGCCCTGCTGCTCTGTGTTACCCAGACGTTGGTGGCCCCGCTGGCGTATTTTGCGGGCAGCCAGATCGTGGATCTGCCCTACCGTGCCCAGCTCCGCCCGCTGCTCTACCTGGCCTGTGTGGCGGTGGTCTGCATCTTTGAGCACGCCATCCTGCGGGCGGTCAAGGGTCCCCGCAGCGGCCTGCTCATCCGCATCCTGCCCATTGCCGCCGTGAACAGCGGCGTGCTGGGCACCGCGCTGGTGGAGCGTACCCAGAGCTTTACGCTGGCGCAGTCCATCGGCTTTGGCCTGGGCAGCGGCCTGGGCTACCTGCTGGCTGTGATGCTGGTGACCGAGGCGGGCAACCGTCTGCGCAGCAAGGCCATCCCCGAAGCATTCCGCGGCCTGCCCATCACCCTGATCTATATCGGTGTGCTGGCGCTGGCCATCTACGGCTTTACCGGCCATTCCGTGATCCTGTAAGTTGACCCCAAGGAGGGTGGTTGATTATGGCAAGATATCCCAAACGCCAGAAGGTCAAGCGCTACCGGCGCAGCTTTTACACCCGCGAGATGCGGCTGAAAAAGGGCATCGGCATTGCGGTGTTGGTGGTGGCCGTGCTGGCAGCGGCCTGGGTGGCCGCGCCCCATGTGCTGGACTGGGCCACCCACACCTGGTATACCGTGGTGCGGGATCGTGACCTCTCCGCATCCAGTGCTGTCAGCGAGAGTGCATCCTCCGGGGCACAGAGCACCGCTGCCAGCGAACCGGCAGCTTCCTCGGTGCCGGAAAAGGAGCCGGAGCCCGAGGTCAAGGGCACTGATATTGTGACGGGCCTGTGGGCAGAGGTGGATGTGACCACCCTGACCGACGAGGCCGCCATCCGCTCCGCCGCCCGGCAGCTCAAGGCACAGGGCATGACCTATGCCATCCTGACCCTGAAGGACACCGCCGGGCAGGTGTATTACGCCTCCCAGACGGCGGTGGGTGCCGCCAATGCAGCCCCTACACAGGTCGAGCTGACGAGTGTGGCATCCATCTTCAAGGAGGAGGGGCTGGTGCCGGTGGCTGTGCTGACTGCCTTCCGTGACCCTGCCGGTGCCCGGGCCGACCACGCTCTGGCCATCCGGTATCAGGGGCAGGAGTACCTTTGGCTGGACAACAAGGCTTCCGCCGGAGGCAACCCCTGGCTGAACCCCTACGCCGCGGAGACCGTGCAGTATATCGGTGATCTGATCGCTGAGGTGCACGCCGCCGGGTTTGATCAGGTGCTGCTGGAAAATGTCCAGTTCCCCTCGTCCACCAGCGCCAAGCAGGATTATGGCACCACCAACGGTGTGGATCGTGCCGGGCAGCTGACTGCGGATATCGCCGCCTGGCAGGCCCGCTTCGGAGATACGGTGACGCTCTGGTACGGTTATTCGCTGGCCGAGGTGACCGGCTCCTCCAGCCAGCTGGGAGCCCCTGCGGCCCAGCTGGGCGTGAAGAACCTGCTGGTGAAGGTCCCGTCCTCCTCTACGCTGGATGCAGCGGCCCGGGAGGAGCTGACCCTCTCCCTGACCGAGGCCGGTGTGGAGCATGTGGTCATCCGGGACGATGCCGCCAGCTATTTTGAGTGATCCCTGCGTTTTTGTGAGAGGGAGGAAAGTATTATGAACAAAACACCCTGTTTTTCCCCGGCGCACATCCTGCTGCCGTCGGAACAGATCCCGGTGGGGCAGTGGGGCTGTGTGGCCTGCGATCAGTTCACCAGCGACCGCTCCTATTGGGAAAAGGCTGCGCAGGCCGCCGCAGGCGGCCCCAGCACACTGGACCTGATCCTGCCGGAGGTCTATCTGGAAGAGGATGACGTGGATGCAAGGATCAGTGCCATCCATGCGGCCATGGACGATTACACCCGGAACGTGCTGACCCGCGCGGTGGACGGCTTCGTTTATGTGGAGCGCACTGAGCAGAGCGGCCGGGTGCGGCAGGGCCTTGTGGGCAGGATCGACCTGGAGGCATACAGCTATGCCGAGGGTGCGGTGTCTGCCATCCGACCCAGCGAGCACACCGTGGAAAGCCGCATCCCGCCCCGCATGGCGGTGCGCCGGGGGGCAAGGCTGGAAACGCCCCATATTATGATGCTGGCCGATGACCCCGGCTGCACCCTCATTGAGCCCATCGGCGAGAAGAAGGAGCAGCTGCGCAAGGTCTACGAGGGCGACCTGATGCTGAACGGCGGCCACATTGCCGGCTGGGCAGTGGAGGACCCCGCCCTGCTGGCCCAGATCGACAGCGCTCTGAACGCTCTGGGCAGCCAGGAGGCCTTTGATGCCCGGTATCCCCAGGCAAAGGGCGGCGCGCCCCTGACGCTGGCCGTGGGCGACGGCAACCATTCGCTGGCTTCCGCCAAGGCCTGCTGGGAGGAACTGAAAAAGACCCTGACCCCGGAGCAGCAGCTGACCCACCCGGCCCGCTGGTGCCTGGCTGAGGTCTGCAATGTCCACTCTCCGGCCATTGAGATCGAGCCCATCCACCGCGTCCTTTTCAATGTGGACTGCGGTGCCGTGCTGCTGGCCCTCATCGCGTGGAGCGATTCCCACGCGGCAGGCATCTGCTTCGGCGATGCAAAACAGCAGTCCTTTACGCTGGCAGGCCCCCATGTGGCCAATGTGCTCAGCTTTGAACATCCCGTTGCCCCGCTGACCGTGGGCACCATTGACGCATTCATTGAGTATTTCATGGCCCGCCACATCGAGGCCCGGGTGGATTATGTCCACGATGAGCCCGCTGTCCGCGCCCTGTGCAGGCAGGGGGGTGTGGCGTTCCTGATGCCGCCCTTTGAGAAAAGCGACCTGTTCAAGGGCATCGTTATGGGCGGTGTGCTGCCCCGCAAGACCTTCAGCATGGGGCACGCAGAGGAAAAGCGCTATTATATGGAATGCAGAAACATTTTAGGTGAAGAATGACATTTAACGAACTGAATCTTTCCGCGCCTGTGCTGCGTGCTGTGGCACAGGCGGGCTATGAATCCCCCTCGCCCATTCAGGCGGCGGCCATTCCGCCGGTGCTGGCCGGGAGGGACTTGATGGGCTGCGCCCAGACGGGTACCGGCAAGACGGCTGCCTTTGCGCTGCCCATGCTCGACCGCCTGACTGCCAGCGCGCCCCGCAAAAAGGGTGCCATCCGCGCCCTGATCCTGACTCCTACCCGGGAGCTGGCTTTGCAGATCGGCGAGAGCTTTGAGGCCTACGGCAAGTATCTGACCCTGCGCAGCACCGTCATCTTTGGCGGTGTGGGTCAGGCTCCGCAGGTCGCGGCCCTGAAAAAGGGCGTGGACATCCTCATTGCCTGCCCGGGCCGCTTGAACGACCTGGTGGGGCAGGGGCTGCTGGACCTTTCCAACATTGAGATCTTTGTTCTGGACGAAGCCGACCGGATGCTGGATATGGGCTTTGTCCACGACGTGAAAAAGGTGATCGCCAAGCTGCCCGGGCAGCGCCAGAACCTGATGTTCAGCGCCACCATGCCCAAGGAGATCGAGCAGCTGGCCGCAGGCATCCTGCATGACCCGGCCTTTGTCAAGGTAGACCCGGTGTCCAGCACGGTGGACCGGATCCAGCAGAGCCTGTATTTTGTGGAGAAGGGCAACAAGAAGTTCCTGCTGCCCTGGCTCATCAAAAACCTGAAGCCTGAGGTGGTGAACGCGCTGGTGTTCAGCCGCACCAAGCACGGAGCCGATAAGATCGCAAAAGACCTGAACAAGCAGGGCATCCCCGCTGCCGCCATCCACGGCAACAAGAGCCAGACCGCCCGTGTGACGGCGCTGGAGGATTTCAAGGCGGGCAAGACCCAGGTGCTGGTGGCGACCGATATCGCCGCCCGCGGCATTGACATCAGCGAGCTGTCCCATGTGTTCAACTACGACCTGCCCGAGGTGCCCGAGACCTACGTCCACCGCATTGGCCGCACGGCCCGTGCCGGTGCCGACGGCACTGCCGTCAGCTTCTGCGCCCCGGAGGAAAAGGAATATCTGGCCGGGATCGAAAAGCTGAACCGCCGCCAGATCCCGGTCGTCTCCGGCCATCCCTGGGACGGTGTGCCTGCCCCTGTCAAGGCTGCGCCCCCGGTGCGGGGCAAAAAGCCCAAGGCGGAAGCAGAGCAGCCGGAGCAGCCCGTGAAGGCAGAGAAGCCTGCCAAAGCAGAAAAGGCAGCCAAGGCCGAAAAGCCCGCTGCCCCCAAGAAGGAAAAAGCGGCTGCAAAACAGCCCGGCCCCAAGAATACCGAACCGAAAGAAGGAACATCCATGGAGGAAAACCAGAAGCGCACTTCCGGCGGCCGCAGTGAGAACCGCCGCTCCAATAACAGCCGCACCCGCCGCGAGGGCAATGCCCCGCAGCCGGCCAACCGCGGCAGCAACGCCCAGCCCAAATTCGACCCCCACTTTGTGAGCGCCCCGGAGGCTACTCCTCTGCGCCCGGTCAAAAAGGCTCCGGCTGCGC
>ENA-ORSR01001533-ORSR01001533.1-human-gut-metagenome-genome-assembly--contig:-NODE-1533-length-15755-cov-6.206561_pt1 | contig 15755 bp, 14 predicted proteins | sample MGYA00241901_ERZ509166 | MGnify/ENA primary metagenome ERZ509166 (study PRJEB26280, sample SAMEA2338860) | human gut metagenome | biome: human gut; feature: human-associated habitat; material: faeces... | reverse complement strand
GGCAGGGCGCAAAATCCACACAAACCGCGTATTTTCTGCCCTGCCAAAAGACACAGTTTATACACAGATACTTCATTAGTATACCGAGAATCTGTGATAAAGTAAAGAGGAAAAATACTATCTTGCCAGATTTTTAAAGATTTTCACCTTTTCTTTTCATTCCCGGGGGAGTATAATACCAGTATGATCGATTTCACAGGAGGATATCATGCCGAAATATTATGGCTGTCCCTGTGAGGGCTGCGGCAAGCCGCTGACGCTGCAGGACGATATCGTTGTCTGCCCCGACTGCGGCGCGCCTTATCACCGCGATTGTTACGAAAAGCTCGGCCGCTGCATCCATGCCCCGGCCCACGCCGCCGGATACGAGTGGAAGTTCCCCTATCAGGAAAGTGAGCTGTGCACCTGCCCTGCCTGCGGCGAGCGCACCCTGCGCAGTGAATCTGTCTGCCGCTGCTGCGGTGCGGCCCTTCCCCCAGAGGGGGCACAGGAGCCCGCTGACCGTGCCGATTCGGATGAGCACAGCGAGGAGTTTGATTACTCCACCTTTTACCGCCAGTTCCAGGAGACCGGGGCCCCGCAGGTAGACCCGCTGCGCCAGACCTATCAGGCTGCTTTTGGCAAGGAAGAGGTCATGGACGGCATCCCCTGCAAGGACTGGGCAGATTTCATCGGCCCGGCCTCCCCTGCTTACCTGAGCGCCTACTGCCGGATGCAGCTGTCCCACACCAAGACCTCCATGAGCTTTTCGGCCATGCTGTTCGGCCCGTTCTATTTCTTCTACCGCAAGGCGTGGAAGCCCGCGTTTGCCTTTCTGGCCGCCGAGCTGGTGCTGGCCCTGCCCACCTTCATTGACCTTTTGCAGGTCACGGACAGCAGCCTGTCCCCTGGGCTTTCCACCTCCACCCTGCTCACCCTTTCCCGGGTCTGCTCGGTGCTCAGCTTCCTGCTGATGATCGTGCGCGGCCTGTACGGCAAGTGGCTCTACCGCCAGAGTGCCGCCGAAAAGATCCGCCGCATCCGTGCGGAGTTCCCGGACGCGGCACAGCGCAAAGCCGTGCTCTGCGCTCAGGGCGGCACCAGCTGGGCCGCCGTGCTCGGCTGTCTGGTCCTGCTCATGGTCATTGGCAGCGCGTTCACCCTGCTGCTGGGCCCCAATGTGGATGCCCTGATCCATCTGGTCTACGGCTGAGCGTTCAGCCTGAAATGATATGATGAAGGAGTTCCGAACCATGAAAAAAGTTACGAAGGCTGTCATCCCTGCCGCTGGTCTGGGCACCCGTGTGCTGCCCGCCACCAAGGCCATGCCCAAGGGGATGCTCCCCATCGTGGATAAGCCCGCCATCCAGTATCTGGTGGAGGAAGCCGTCAAGTCCGGCATCACGGACATCCTGATCATTCTGGGCCGCAACCAGAGCATCATCGAGGATCACTTTGACCGCAGCCCCGAGCTGGAAGAAAAGCTGGCCGCCCCCGGCAAGGAAAAGATGCTGGAGGAGTGCCTGGGCATCTCGAACCTTGCCAACATCTTCTTTGTGCGCCAGAAGCAGACGCTGGGCCTGGGCCACGCCGTGAGCATGGCAAAGGCCTTTACCGGTGACGACCCGTTCGTGGTCATCTACGGCGACGATGTGATCTGGGGCGAGGACCCTGTCTGCGCCCAGCTCATCCGCGCCTATGAGGAGTTCGGCCGCCCGGCTGCCGGTGTCTCCGCTGTGCCCTGGGCCGACGTGAGCCGCTACTGCAGCCTGAAGACCACCCCCATCCACGACAACTATTTCTTTGTGGATGACATGATCGAAAAGCCCAAGAAGGGCCAGGAGTTCAGCAACTACTCCATTCTGGGCCGGGTGCTGCTGACCCCTGAGATCTACGATATCCTCGCCCACACCAAGCCCGGTGCAGGCGGCGAGATCCAGCTGACCGATGCCATGGCCGAGTATGCCCGCAACTGCGGCGGCATGACCGCCGTGGAGTTCACCGGCACCCACTACGACATGGGCAACAAGCTCCGCGTGGTGGAGGCTCAGGTGGAGCTGGCATTGCAGCACCCCGAGATCGGCGAGGCTTTCCGCGCCTACCTGAAGGAGTTCTGCAAGACCCTGTAACTGCCATTTTCCCTTCCATGACCCAAGACCGCTCTGCCGCCGGGCAGGGCGGTCTTTTGCTGCAATAACCCCGGCAAGGAATTGGTTGATACAAAGCTGTTCCTGCGGTATACTGGATGTGAATGTTTTTTATGGAAAGATCGTGTCAAAGAGAAAGCGAGGTTTTTTCATGGCAAATGCCGACCGCAGTGCGGAGCAGTTCCGCAAAATGACGGAGACCCCCATCCCGAAATTGATCCTGAGTCTGGCGGCTCCCACGATATTGAGCATGCTCATCACCAGCATCTACAATCTGGCCGACACCTTTTTTGTGGGCCAGATCTCCACCAGCGCATCCGGCGCAGTGGGCATCGTTTCCAGCCTGATGGCTATTATCCAGGCGCTGGGCTTTATGCTGGGCCACGGCTCCGGCAGCATCATCAGCCGCAGCCTGGGCAGCCAGAACACCGATGCCGCCACCCGGTTTGCCTCCACCAGCTTCTTCACGGCGCTGGTGTTCGGCGGCATCATCACGGCGGCGGGCCTGCTCACCCTGCCCGATTTTATGATGCTGCTGGGCAGCACCGAGACCATCCTGCCCCATGCCTGCGCCTACGCGCGGTACATCCTGCTGGCCGCTCCCATTATGATGTCCAGTCTGGTGATGAACAACATCCTGCGCTATGAGGGCAAGGCCAGCTTTGCCATGATCGGCCTGGTCACCGGCGGCCTGCTGAACATTGCGCTGGACCCGCTGTTCATCTTTGGGCTGGGCATGGGCACCGCCGGTGCGGGCCTTGCCACGGCCCTGAGCCAGACCATCAGCTTCTGCATCCTGCTGTCCATGTTCCTGCGGGGCAAAACGGTCAGCCAGTTCCGGATCACGGCAGTCACCCGCAGCCCGGCGGAGTTCGGCACCATCCTGATGACCGGTATGCCCAGCTTCGGCCGTCAGGGCCTGAACAGCATTGGCGGAATGCTGTTGAACATCGCCGCCCGGGGCTATGGCGATGCTGCCGTGGCCGGCATGAGCATCGTTTCCCGCATCTTCATGTTCATCATCTCGGTGGCCATCGGCACCGGTCAGGGCTTCCAGCCGGTGGCAGGCTTCAACTATGGTGCCAGAAAGTACCGCCGGGTGCAGCAGGCCTGCCTGTTCACCATGGCGGCCAGCTTCTGCTTCCTCTCTGTCATTCTTACCGTCTGCTGGTTCAATGCCGAGACCCTCATCCGCCTTTTCCGCGATGACCCCGAAGTCACCGCCGTGGCCCTGCCTGCCTTCCGCTACCAGTGCTTTGCCATGCTGCTGCAGCCCGTGATCGTGGCGGGCAACATGCTGTTCCAGTCCATCGGCAAATCGGGCCGGGCCACCTTTCTGGCCTGCTGCCGTCAGGGCGTGTTCTTCATCCCACTCATCCTCACCCTGCCCCGGGCCTTTGGGCTGCTGGGTGTTGAGATCTGCCAACCCATCGCCGATGTGCTGACCTTCTTTGTCACTGTGCCCTTCCTCTTCCCCTTCCTGCGTCAGCTGGTGCGGATGGACGAAGCCGAGGCTGCCAAGGCCTGAAGCGCCCCTGTAACAAAACTGTAACCATGACCGGACGTTCGATTGCAATTGAACGTCCGGTTTATTCGTATTATAATCAGGATAGGAAAGTTAAATTCTGCCAAACCTGTGAGGTACGCTTATGAAACGTTCTGTTCTCCGCATCGGCTGTGCAGTGCTCAGCCTGTCTGCCGCGGCAGGGCTGCTGGCCTCCTGCTCCCTGCTGCCTCCGGCCTCGCCCCTGCCCGATTCCAAGCCCGCGCAGGCTGAGGAAGCGCCCGACCCCGCTGCAGCTTCACTGGACGACGGCAAGCTGCGCATCCTGTACAGCAACGGCTCCAACGGCGGCAATACCGTGCTCTGCGGCAATACCGTGTTGTATCAGGCCGCCAGCAGCGAGACCGTGTATCTGGTGCCGGATACGCTGACCGGCACCGTGCGGTACTATCTGCGGCAGTGGTCAGCCCCCGGCACCCCCACCGGGCGGGCAACCGCCCTGTGCGACCGCAGCGGCAAGGAGATCCTGACCTTTGACCGTGCCTACGATGCCGTCCTGACCGGCAGCCTGCTGGTTCTGACCGCACCGGAACAGATGGCCTATGCCCCCTGCAACAACCACGCCGAGGGCGATTGCCGGGTGATCGACCTTGCCACGGGCGAGGAGCTGGCTGTACCCGAAAACGCCTACGGATGCAGGGTAGCAGGCAGCTATCTGGCCTTTGAAGTCTGCAATGTTCCGGCAGACTATGTGCAGGAAAACGAATGGGGCGATGATCTGACCGCCTACTGCGCCGTGCAGGTGCAGGATTGGCAGGGCGAGGTGGTCTATCAGGCAGAGCTGTCTGCCCTTTCCAACTTCTACGCCAGCAGCAGTGACAGCTCCGCCCCCACCGACTGGCTGGTGGTGAGCCACTACAACGAGGATGGCACGACGGGTGCCGACAGCCTGTACAACCCCACCACCGGCGAGGAGCTGACCGGTTACCAGCAGTACACCGGTGCAGGCACGGTCAGCCTGTATCACGATGGCAGATATCAGCTGGTGGATCTGGTCAGCACGGAGCAAAGCGCTGTGCTCTGCGAATATGACCAGCCTGTGCGGTATTATGCGCCCGGCGTGGCGATCACGGAGCCCGAAGTTTCCACCCCCGAAATGGCGGGGCGGTATCTGTTCCACGACCTGCTCACCGGCGAGGAGAAGGATCTCTACGATGCCAATACGGATGATGCTACGTTGGCCATCTATGCCGTAGACGGCACCGTGCGGGTGTTCGACCTGCAGACCGGTGTTCTGCTAACCGATACCACCATCGACCCGGTGGAAAATCAGGTGCGCACCCATATTTACCCCGAGGGGAACGGCTGGGCCTGGGTCGAGCAGGATGACAATGACAGCTACGACGCAACGGCCATCCACATCTGCGGGCCGGACGGCATCCACAAGACCCTCGACCCGGCCAAGCTGAATGAGACCTACAACTACTACTCGCCCCTGCTCTCCACTGGGGACGGTATCTACTTCTACGGCTGTTACAACGGCCCCGGCAGCAGCTGGCTCTACGATGTTCTGGACAGCGACGGCGATGTGGTGGTCAGCGGCCTGCGCACTTGTGCCGGGTACTACGCCAACAGCGTCAATGGCCTGCCCGAGGGCGTGTTCGCTGCCGTCAAGGGCTTTGAGAGCGGCTGGATGGACCTGACCGGCCAGTGGCTCTACGCCGAGAGCATCTTCGCTTCCAGCAACGACGAAATGGACAACGGTTTCTTCTAAGGAGGTTTTTCCATGCGTACTGTCAAAATTTCCCGCCGCGCGTTCCTGACCGGTCTGGGTCTGGCATCCACCGCCGCCCTGCTCTCTGCCTGCAATACCGTGCCCGCCTCCTCTGATTCGGGGGCGGCCCCGTCTCAGCCTGATTCTGAGGCACCCTCCTCTTCTGCCGCCAGTGAAGTGCCCGCACAGCCCATCCTGAGCGTGGATGAATTCCCCATCACGGATGGCAGCACGGCCTGCATCCCGCTGATCGCGCAGATCATGGCCGATACCACCGGGCTGGATCTGGAGACCGCCCAAAGCGCCGTGACCACCAACACCACGGCCCAGGCCTGGCGCAACCTGGGCCTGTACGGCAATCATTACGATGATTCGGTCAGGCTTATCATCGCCTACGAGGCCCCGGAATCCGTCAAGGAGGAGCTGAAGGCAGACGGCGACCCGCTGGAGCAGAAGGCCATTGGCCGGGACGCGCTGGTGTTCATCGTCAACGAGGACAACCCCGTGCAGAGCCTGACCCGGCAGCAGCTCAAGGACATCTACGCCGGAACGATCACCAACTGGAAAGATGTGGGCGGCAAGGATCAGGAGATCATTGCATTCCAGCGGCGGGCGGACTCCGGCAGCCAGACCCTGTTCCAGAAGCTATTGATCCAGGGCGGCCCGCTGATGGAGGCCCCCACCGAGCTGGCCCCCACCGCCATGGGTGAACTGGTGGACAGCATTGCAGAGTATAACAACTCCGCCAACGCCATCGGTTTCTCGGTCTACTACTATATCGACCAGATGTACTCCAAGCCCGGTCTGCGGCTGCTGGCCGCGGATGGCGTGACCCCTTCCAACGAGACGATCGCCGACCAGAGCTACCCGCTGTGCAACGAGTTCTATGCCGCCATCCTGCAGGATTCCGCTGCCGACAGCCCGGAACGCAGGATCTACGAGTGGCTCTCCACCGATGCAGGCCGTTCCTGCATTGAGCGCTCCGGCTATGTGGCCGTCCAGTAATTCCCAGAAAATTCGGCACATTTCATTGACTTTGCTCAAATCCTTTGCTAAACTTAAAAAAATTTGTCAGCTTTTTTCGTTTCACGATTTTGAGCAAAGGAGATACCGCATCATGTCCCATCCTTCCGGCACCCCGCACTCCTCCCATGTTGAGAGCCGCAGCCGCAAGGCACTGCGCAACTACATCATTCAGGCCGCCACCCTGCTGGAGATCGTGCTGTCCGGGCTGGTGCTCATCGGCCTGCTGCTCAGCTTCATTCCTCTGCTCAAGTGGATGCCGGGCCTGCTGTTTGATGGCAACGATGTAGAGATCCGCGGCTTCCTTGAGCGGGCGCTGGACATTGTCATCGGCGTGGAGTTCATCAAGATGCTGTCCAAGCACAGCCCCGGCAGCAGCCTGGAAGTGCTGCTCTACGCCATTGCACGCCACATGGTGGTCGGGCACGAATCGGCTCTGGACAACCTCATCAGCGTGGGTGCCATTGCGTTGATCTTTGTCGTGCGCAGGTTCTTCTTTGTGCCGGCCTTTGGTGCCCACCTGCCTGACGGCAAGCCCGCCCCGGACCTGACCCCCAACCAGAGCGGCATCCCCGCCGAGGAGTTCCGCACCCGCCTGCGCCAGCGCATCCATGCAGAAGCTCTCGCCGATGAGGAGGACGACGATGAGGATGATGAGACAGAGGAAGTATAAGCCCCCAGATACAGCAAAACGAGGACGGCCATTGGCCGTCCTCGTTTTTTGGTTCAATCGTCGTAATGTCCCTTGCACTGGTACACTTCGATCAGATCATTTTCAATGCGATAGACCAGCCGGTTCACATCATCGATCCGGCGGCTCCAATACCCGCTGAGATTTTCCTTCAGCCCTTCCGGCTTTCCAATGCCTTCATACGGGCTGCGCGAAATATCCTTGAGCAATGCGTTAATCCGTTTCAGCGTCTTTTTATCCTGAGACTGCCAATACAGATATTCCGCAAAGGCCCGCTCCGTGAAGGTGATCTTACTCATGTTCCATAGCCTCGAGCTCTTCCAGCGTTCTCGTTACAGTTTTTCCCTGACGCATTTCCTCAATGCTGTCATTCAGGGCGGCCATATTGGATGCACTATAAAAGGGATCCATCGAGACTTCAAACGGAATGCGTTTTTCACGCGTCATCTTCTTGGCCAGCATGGTGATGGCCGTTGTCATCGAAAGGCCCAGTTCATTGCAGATCTCATCAAAATCCCGCTTCAGATTCTCATCCATCCGGACACTTACCGTCGTCATACTCTCACGCTCCTTTGTCACTTTTATTATATTCGAATCGCGCAACATTGTCAATACATTGTTGCACAGATTCACATAAAAGAAACACCCTGTACATTTCTGCACGGGGTGTTTCTCATCACTGCATCTTAACGTTCAGATTTATGCGTTGGTCTCGCCGCCCTCAACGACCAGCTCATACTGATGCTTCGGGATGGCGATGAGGGCACCGCGGACGAGGTCGCTCATCTTCGTACTGGAGCACGGCGCAGACAAGGCCCACAAGGATGGCCCAGAAGATACCGGCCACACCCAGACGCAGGGTGAGCCAGGCCGCTTTTTCATACTGCGGCAGATATTGCACCATCACATTCCAGTCCATGTCTGTTCCCCTCCTTTTCTCCTGATCTTGCGGATGTGTGTTTCCGTTGGCCGTATGATATACCTATTTCCCCAGAATGTCAATAGGTTTATAGGTTTTTTTGTCACACAAATTCCGGTCAAATTGATAAACAAGCTATTCATCGCTGATTTTTCATTTCGGTTTTTCCATGCAAAAACGCCGTCTCTTGCCTTTTTGCACAAGAGACGGCGTTTGTTTTTGGTGGTTTAACTTTGGGTTGCAGTTAACAAGGCCTTGTTTTGTTCACCAATTGTCAGTGTACTCTTCTTTGCTTCCCAATCACCGTTATAAACGATCGTTTTCAAATTGCAATAATCAAATGCATATTTCTCTACGTTCGACAATGTTCCCGGCAGAGTGATCTTTTTCAGGCCACTATGTTCAAATGCGCCTTCTTCAATCCGGATCACTCCCTCGCCAAGCTGCACACTTTGCAGAGCTTTACACCGGGCAAATATACGCTGGCCCGTCATTGGTGTATTTTCAATTGTTGCAGTCGTAAGTGAATAACAGTCCGCAAATATATCGTTTTTCAATTCCTTAACACTGGCTGGTATGTAAATCTGTTTTAGTCCGGATTCTTGAAATGCAGACTGCTGAATTTCAACCACATCTTCTGGAATCGTTATCCCGGTTAGTTTCCAATTTTTCATAAAGCAGTTCGCACCGATACTATACGGCTTTCCCGTCGGAAGGAGCACATTTGCCCCATTCGTAAACTCATAGCTGACCAATACCAGCTTGCCTTGCTCTATTTTCCACTCCGCCTTACAACCCTCCGGGATTACCATGCCATCCCACGGTTTGGGCGGTTCCGGTTCCGGGGGCGGCTCCGGTTCACTGGAAGAAGCCGATTCCGAGGGGGCGGGCACTTCCTCCGGCTGAGAGGGAGCCGGTACCTCACTGGAAGCGGGCGGTTCCGCAGGCGCGGACATTTCTCCCCCGCCGCAGGCAGAAAGCAGCACGGTACCGCTCAAAAACAGTGCTGTGCACAGAACGGTCCTCCACTTCATCGCGAGCCTCCTATTCTGCCCCGCAGGGGCCATCTTCTTTTTTCAGAACACCTTGCGGCACTCCACCACAAGGCCGACTACCCGCACCTGCACCCGTTTCAGATCATAGATCTGGGGCTGGTGCACGGGGTTGAAGCTTTTGGGAGTCAGGACCACAAGGCTTCCCTCCTGACGGAAATACTTTACAGTGGCTTCGTCGCCGTTGACCATCACCACGGCAAGCTGGCCGTTTTCCACCTCCGGCTGTTCCCGCACCAGGATCTCATCGTTTTCCGAAATGCCCACGGCGTTCATGCTGTCGCCCCGAACACGGAGCCAGAAGTACCGTGCCCCGTCCTTCCGGGTGATGGGGATGTAGCCCTCAATGTTTTCTTCCGCATACATAGGCAGGCCTGCACGCACCGTGCCCAGCAGCGGAGCCGTGAGGGCAGGGTCGAACGGGACAGCTCCTTCAGGCAGCTTCCGCTCCTCCTGCACCGACGGGACGGCTTCGCCCAGCAGCTCCCCCACCGGCACGCCAAAATAGGCGGACACCCTGGCCAGCGTCTCGCCCGAGGGGGTCGCCCCGGTGTTTTTCCATTTGGTCACTGTGGAGTTGCTCAAGCCCATCTCCTGCGCGGCTCGGCTGCGGCTGATGCCTCTGGCCTGACACAGGGCCGTGTAGCAATCATAAAACACAAATTTTGCACTCCTTCTTGTGCAGAACGCCAGTTTTCTAACTGGATTCAGATTTTCTCTTGACTTTCTGAATTTAATCAGATATTATAGCCTCACAAGCTGATTTTGGTTAGATTTTATCCACCAAACCTTCTGCGGTCTTTTCACAATCTTACCGGAAACTCTAACCAAAGTCAAGTTTTTTGAATGCGAAAACCACGACAAAAGGAGTGAAACTGTATGATTGAACGTCAGATCCATTTATCCTCGGGCGGCGGGGCTGCTCTGCAGGGGTACGACGGCCTGCTCCGCTTCGGCTACACCAGAAACCGGGGCATCTACGCCCTGCGGGTGGAAGCCGACGGCGAGTGGCAGGGCATGACCCTGCGGGCCTTCTGGCACCTGCCGGATGGGAACGCTGCCCCCTCCACGCTGGTGGTGGACGGCCTTGTGGAGGTGCCCGCCCTCATCACGGCTGTGCCCGGGGAGGGGCGTATCACCTTTGAGGGCACCGATGGCACCCGCACCTTAACCAGCGCGGACGTGTCCTACTGCGTGGCCGAAAATTCCGGCACCGAGGACAGCACTCTGCCCCAGCCCGGCACACCCGCCTGGCAGGCCCTGCTCGACCGGCTGAAAGCAGCTGTGGAAAGCGGTGAATTCCGGGGCGAAAAGGGTGAACCAGGCCCCCAGGGAGAACCCGGCCCCATCGGCCCTATCGGCCCCAAAGGCGACCCCGGGCCGCAGGGAGAACCCGGTGCCGCAGGCCCCGCCGGCCCCAAAGGAGAGCCCGGCCCACAAGGCCCGCAGGGAGAGCCCGGTCCTCAGGGCCCAAAGGGTGACCCCAGCGATCCCGGCCAGTGGGAGCTGCTGGAAAAGGTGTCCCTGAACGCCGCCGCTGCCAGCTTTGAGCGCACCTTTCCCGCCGAACTGCAGGCGCTGAAGGTGCTGTTTCAGGCAGGCAGCAGCCAATCCAAGGGCACGCTGCACTGGGTTTGCAGCACCAGCGATGGTGCCCAGCTGCTCAGTGCCACTGCCCCCTGTGCTGCCAGCAGCTCGATGTCCAGCCCACCCACCCGCACCTCTGCCAGCTTTCAGGCACTTCCCTGCTTCGGGCAGTATCTCTGTTTTGCCGCATCCGGCACCACGGGTGCACCGCCTGCGGTCGTTCTGCCTGCCGGAAGCGGCGGCCAGAATGTGGATGCCAGCCAGAAGCTCGGCAGGCTGACCCTGACCGTGGACACCAACGTCCGGCTTGCCGCCGGTGCCACGATCGAGCTGTGGGGCGTTCCGGCCTGAGCGGGAGCACGCCACGATCTTCGCGGAGGATCGCTGGAAGATGTGCGCCCTGCTCACCGGTGAGCTGTACGGCCCGCTGGAGATGCGCTTTGTCTCGCCGGAGGGGGTGTATTATTCCCGGGAGGTGGATGCCCGCCCGGTCGAGGACCCCGCCCGCGGCACGCTCTATATAGGCTACGCAAAGGACATCACCGACCAGAAGAATCAGACCCAGGAGCTGCTGGAGCAGGCCCGCCAGCTGTCGGAATCCGTGCAGCAGGTGAAGTTCTGGGAAAACGATTACGACCGGGTGAAGCGCCTGCTTTCCTCCTTCCAGAGCGATGGAATGCAGACCTCGCTGGACGATTTCGGCGCGGGCAGTTCCCTGCTGAACAACATGGTGGATATCCCCGTAAACACCATCAAGCTGGACAAGCTCTTTCTGACCCGGTGCAGCTCCAACGCGCGGGGCAACGATTTCCTGCGGGAGATCGTGCATCTGGCCAAACGGCTGGGCTACAACGTCATCTGCGAGGGCATCGAGACCGAGGAGCAGGTGCAGCTCCTCCGCTCGCTGGACTGCGACGGCGCGCAGGGCTTCTGGTTCTCCAAGGCCATCCCGGCTGAGGAGTTCGAGCGGCGGTATCTCTGCAGCTGAGACAAAAAACACTCCCCTTCGGGCGGAGCCGTGCGGCACACGGTCCTGCCCGAAGGGGAGTGTTGCTGTTTAGAAAGAATTATACCGTGGTCTCGACCCGGGGAGCCCCACCGGCGATCTCTTCTGCCGTCAGGGGGGCAGCCTGCGCCGGGGCGTTCAGGCGCTCCTTGGCGACTGCCAGCATCAGCTTGATGCGGTTTTCCTGGTTGACCCGGGTGGCGCTGGGGTCGTAATCGATGGGGGTGATGTTGGCGCTGGGATACAGGGCACGGATCTTATTCACCATGCCCTTGCCCACGATATGGTTGGGCAGGCAGCCGAAGGGCTGGGCACAGACGATGTTGCCGTAGCCGCCCTGCACCAGCTCGATCATCTCGGCGGTCAGCAGCCAGCCCTCGCCCATCTTGGCCCCCAGCGAAATGATACCATGGGGCTTTTCCACCAGCTCCTTGAAGGGCCCGGGGGCGTAGAACCCGGCATCAGCTGTGGCCTTGAGCATGGCACGCTCCACGCTGTCCAGCCAGTTGAGCAATTGATCCGTGCCCATCTTGACGGCCAGCTTGCCGCCGTAGAGGACATGATCCTCGCCCATATTGAAGATGCAGTACTGCACAAAGCCCATCAGGCCCGGGAAGTTCACCTCACAGTCCTGGCTTTCCAGGAACTTCTGCAGGTCGTTGTTGCCCAGGGGGCTGTATTTGACGTAGATCTCGCCGACTACGCCCACCTTGACCTTGGGCACCCGGATCACGGGGATGGCCGCAAAATCCTTTGCAATGAGCGGGAAGGTGTGCTTCATTTCCCGGGCAGTAAAGCCCTTGCCGGCCAGCAGAACGCGGCCCAGACGCTCGACCCACAGATCGACCATCCGGTCAGCGGCACCCCTTTCGTTCTCGTAGGGGGCCACCTGATTGCGCAGGGCACAGAGCATATCGCCGTAGAAAATGCAGGCCAGCGCGCGGCGGGCCAGTGGCAGGGTCATCTGGAAGCCGCTGTCTTTTTCCAGACCGGAGAAGTTCAGGCTGGCAACGGGGATCTGGGGATAGCCCGCCTTGACCAGAGCCTTGCGGAGCAGGTGGATGTAGTTGGAGGCACGGCAGCCGCCGCCGGTCTGGGTGATGAGCAGGGCCGTGTGATCCAGGTCATACTTGCCGCTGTTCAGGGCATCCAGAAACTGGCCGATGACCAGCAGGGCCGGATAGCAGGTGTCGTTGTGGACGTATTTCAGGCCAAGCTGTGCCACGGCGCTGCCGCAGTTGCCCAGGATCTCGCACTTGTAGCCGTCGTAGCGCAGGGCGTATTCCAGCAGCCGGAACTGGGTAATGGCCATGTTGGGGATGAGGATGGTGTGGGTCTGCTTCATCTCCGGGGTAAATTTGGGATAATTGTATTCCATAGGTTCCTCCTATGTATCAGGCTTCTGCCTTAGGGGCGGCCTTTTCCTCTGCCGCCTCGTCGCGCTCCTCCAGAGCGGCGAACAGGCTGCGCAGACGGATGTTGACCGCACCCAGATTGGTGATCTCATCGATCTTGAGCTGGGTGTAGAGCTTGCTGCCTGCCTGCAGGATCTCGCGGGTCTCATCGGTGGTAATGGCATCCACGCCGCAGCCAAAGGAGACCAACTGCACCAGATCCATATCCTTCTGGGTGGTGCAGTACTTGGCCGCCGCATACAGGCGGCTGTGGTAGGTCCACTGGTTCAGCACGCTGGTGGGAAATTTTTCCACCCGGTTGGAGATGCTGTCCTCGGTGACAACAGCCGCGCCGTGGCGGGTGACGAGGTGGTCGATGCCATGGTTGATCTCAGGGTCAACGTGGTAGGGGCGGCCAGCCAGCACGATGATGCGCTTGCCCTGACGGCGTGCCTCATCAATGATCTCGCTGCCCTTGACCCGGATCTGGGCCATGTGGGCCTCGTGCTCGGCGTAGGCAGCATCGGCAGCGGCCTGCACTTCCTTTTCGGAAATGCCGCCGAAGTATTTGGGCAGGACTTCCTTTGCCATCTTGCGGACAAAGTCCTTGGGGCGGTGGATGCCCACATAGTCATAGATAAACTTCTGGCCCTCCAGCTCGGGGCAGTTGCCTGCCAGAACTTCAGGGTAATAGGCCACCACCGGGCAGTTATAGTGGTTGTCGCCCAGACCCTCGTCAAAGTTGTAGGTCAAGCAGGGGTAGAAGATGGCATCCAGATGCATCTGGCTCAGGGCCTTGATGTGGCCATGGCTCAGCTTGGCCGGGAAGCAGGCGGTATCGCTGGGGATGGTGGCCTGACCGGCCAGATACAGCCCCCGGCTGGACACCGGGCTGGTGTGCACGGCAAAGCCCAAACTGGTCCAGAAGGTGTGCCAGAAGGGCAGCAGCTCGTACATATTCAGGCAGAGCGGGATGCCAATGGAGCCGCGCTTGCCGGGCACAGGCTTATAACCGGCCAGCAGCTGCTGCTTGTAGGCGTACAGATTCAGGCTGTCGTCCTCGCTCTTGCCGGTCACGGGCTTATCGCAGCGGTTGCCGGAGATGAACTTGCGGCCATCGGCAAAGGTGTTGATGGTGAGCTGGCAGTGGTTGCCGCAGCCGCCGCACTTAACACTGACCACCTTCTGGTCGAAGGCTTCCAGCTCATCCAGATTCATCATGGCGGAGGTCTCCCGGTGGTTCTTATGGCTCTGGCGCAGGCCGAACAGGGCCGCGCCGTAGGCACCCATCAGGCCCGCGATGTCGGGGCGGATGACCTCCACGCCCATCTCTTTTTCAAAGGCGCGGAGAACAGCTTCATTGTAGAAAGTACCACCCTGCACCACGATCTTGCGGCCCAGCTCCTCGGGGCTGGATGCGCGGATGACCTTGTACAGCGCGTTCTTGACCACACTGATGGACAGACCGGCGGAAATATTCTCGATGGAAGCGCCGTCCTTCTGGGCCTGCTTGACGCTGGAGTTCATGAACACGGTGCAGCGGGAGCCCAGATCGACCGGATGCGTGGAGTTGAGCGCGGCCTGCGTGAATTCCTCGATCGTCAGTCCCATGGACTGCGCGAACGTCTGCAGGAACGAGCCGCAGCCGGACGAGCATGCCTCGTTGACGGCGATCGAATCGATCACGCCGTCGGAAATCGCCAGATACTTCATGTCCTGGCCGCCGATGTCGATGACGGCGGTGACGCCAGGTGAAACCATTTCCGCGCCACGATAGTGCGCCATGGTCTCCACCACGCCCTCGTCCAGGTGCAGGCCGGTGGTGATGAGGCCTTCGCCGTAGCCGGTGGCGCAGGATCGGGCGATCCACGCATCTTCCGGCAGCTGGCTTTGGATCTGCTTGACGATGTTGACGGCGGCCGTCAGCGGGCTGCCTTCGTTGGTGGCGTACGACGACCATACGATTTCGCGGTCGTCGTTGACGAGCGTCGCTTTGATGGTGGTCGAGCCCGCGTCGATGCCGAGGAAGTGCGGGCCTTGCGCGCCATCCAAAGTGCCGATGTGCACGTGCTCGCGATGATGGCGATTGTTGAACGCCTCGCGATCCGCTTCGGTCGGGAACAGCGGAGGCATGGTGGGGGTGTTGGCCGGCAGATTCTTCAGATCTTCAAGGCTTTTCAGAATATCGGCGCAGGTGCGTGCTTCGAAATGCTGGCCTTCCTCGAGTTGGTCCGGTTCGCCGGCGAGCAGCGCGGAGCCGAATGCCACGTACAGGTGCGCGTCGGTCGGCACGATGAATTCGTCGACTTTGTCTTCGAGCGCGCGGTGGAACGCCTCGCGCAGCTCGGACATGAAGAACAGCGGACCGCCCAGGAAGATGACGGTGCCGTGGATTGGTCGGCCGGACGCCAGACCTGCGATGGTCTGCGTGGCGACCGCCGTGAAGATGGATGCGGCCAGATCGGGCTTGGCCGCGCCGTCGTTGATGAGCGGCTGAAGATCGGTTTTGGCGAACACGCCGCAACGGGAGGCGATCGGATAGAGCGTCTCGTAATGCTTGGCCATGTCGTTGAGGCCCGCCGCGTCGGTGTCGAGCAGGGTGGCCATCTGGTCGATGAAGGCGCCGGTGCCGCCGGCACAGCTGCCGTTCATGCGCACCTCGGTGCCGTTGGTCAAAAA
>ENA-ORSR01001531-ORSR01001531.1-human-gut-metagenome-genome-assembly--contig:-NODE-1531-length-15768-cov-8.505187_pt1 | contig 15768 bp, 14 predicted proteins | sample MGYA00241901_ERZ509166 | MGnify/ENA primary metagenome ERZ509166 (study PRJEB26280, sample SAMEA2338860) | human gut metagenome | biome: human gut; feature: human-associated habitat; material: faeces... | reverse complement strand
CCGCCGAGGAGCTTTCCCAGTTGGGAGGCATCCTCGGCGGCATTTTTTAGTTTATGTAGCAGCGGTCCTGTTTTACGAGCCAATCTTCACACAGCCGCTGAGCTTCGGCCTTTGTGCAGCAGGTGCAGTTGAAAAGTTTGCCACGGATGGAGCAGTAAGTGTAGTGTACCTTCGGGACACCATTAGCATCTCGAAAATCAACGCAGCGTTCCTCACCGGGCAGCAGATAAATCGTATCCACGTTCAATAGCCCCTTTTCACTTTGTTCGTGTGCAAACCGCACAACACGCAACGTTTGCTATTATACCATGAACCATCAAATTCTTCTATTGACCCTTGCGCCAAAAAGGTACAGGCTTTTTCGTAGGATGTGACGATTGACATCCTCAAAAGCATCCCGCAGGGAGGCGTAGCCTGCATTGAAAAATGCAGATCAAAGGGGTTTGGGGCACTCCCCAACAAGCGTTTTGTAACGCAAAAAGTGTTTTTGTATAGACGAAAACATTGCTTGCGACGTAGATGTTCCCGTCAACTACTGCGTCTGAAATTTTAAATCACTTCAACTTTGCGAGGATCTCGTCTGCACTTACACCGCTGGCCAACAGCTTTTTCAGCACATCCTCTGCCTCGGCTCTCTTTGCAGATTCCGCTGCTTTGGTTTCAGCCTTGACCTTTTTTGCTTCGATTCTAGCGATTTCTTTGTCGATAGATTTCAGCTCAGCTTTCTTGGCTTTCAGATCAGCTTTCAGCACATCGATATTAGCAGTGATAGATGTGATTTCGGCGGTAACGGCTTCCTTTGCAGACTGCTTTTCTGCGATCTGTGCAGCAAAGTCAACGGTTGCTTTTACGGTCTTGGACTTATTCTTGCTTCCTTTGGGACGGGGCATATGGGACACCTCCAATGTTTTTTGATGGCTTCAGTATAACACTCGCCTTTTATGTTCGCAAGAGATGTATTCCGAAAATTGAAAAATTGCCTTGATTCAGACAATGGATTGATTTAGGTTATGTAGCCACACTGGTATCTCACGGTAATCTTTTACCCACAAAATGTTAATTCCAATGCGGTAAAAATGATTTTCAATTTGAAGTCGATCTTTTGATGTCAGTTGTTTTGTTGTTGTAGAGCCATGCGCATCTGTGCTTTCATACGTCATAGAAAAAATAGCATAATGTTTCGGCAGATTATATGCGGTGATTTCCAAAAGTCTCCGAATGTTTGGGTCACTTAAACTACACCCAATAAACAAACATGTATTTTCTCTAAAAAATGAGAGCTGACTTGCGATCGGCCAACTATACGGCTGATTATAAAGCATATTATAGTCCGCCTCTGTCAAGCAAATCGACCTCATATGGAGTGTGTCCAGTTGATCTCTCGTTGCGACTTTCGGCAAAAAGCCATGTACATGATATAATCGCAGACTTTGATTAGGCTGACCGTTCATGCCATAAAAGTCCGCACTATCTCGCCCATTTGAATATCTTATCTTCGTTGTAAACATAGAGCAGCATCTTACATTAAGAAAATTCAAATACTGTTCAAGAAAGTCATCGTAATTATAGCTCAAAATTCTAAAGTTTCGATCGCCTTGGCATCTTTGAGCTAACTGTGCAATTTCTCCAAGCTCGGTATTCAGGTTCAAATCTTGCGCTGCATCATATAAGCTTTTATGAATCTGCCAGGCAAAGGGTTTCTCGCTTGCCCAGATATCTTTGCATAACTGGGCTGTTGTCAGGCTGCTTCCCCCAACTTCTTCAAAAACCGCCTCAGAATCATCCAAAAGACACCTTTCTTCTATTTCCTTCTGAAAATCTTTCAGCAGCTCATCCCAAGTTTTTGCGCCCTGTTCCTTTGAAACACCCGCACCTAATACGATTGCAAATCCATTTTGCTCTTTGATGCAAGTACGTATTGCATTCGTATGGAGCTCATTGTTTTTTAAATATAAATCTTCGCTGTATAGCTTTTCAAAAAGCTGTGCTTTTTCTTTATCTCGCGCAGTTTCCCTTCGCCCAATGCTTAACGAACATGCATGGCTATATTCAGTTGGATACTCCTCAACCCAATTATTTATGACAGCCAAATCCCATACTACAAGATTGGAATCTTTAAACGGGGACTTGAAATTTAAAATGAAGATAACTGTTGCACCATAGCTCTTTCTACAGTCATCCGCTAAGCCTTTAATCCTTTTTGTTACCTGTTCCATTTTCCGCACACGGCTGTCTATAAACTCAAAAATCACCGGATTTCTGTACTCAGAAAATCCCTCTGGTGCAAACGCATCAAAACGGTTTGAAAATTTTTCTTTTTCGTAACCTTCGGATACCCTATACTCAAAATAAAGTGGTCTGTTTTCTTCCAATGATTTTTTCTTTAGGACTGCTTTAACAAACGATATAAATTCATCTCTTGATAATTTATCATTCTTCTCACTCACGGAAATCATATATCCTTTCAGGCCATCATCTTCACGTAAAACCAACCAGTATATTTAAGCAAAGTAGTTATATTGGAAACTGTTCGATAGCCTCAATTCTTTTTATCCCGAAGTTTCCAAAACAAAAGTAATCCATAATAACATTTACATGTATATAATCCTAGTTGCACTGCCATTCCCGGCCATCTCTGTGCAACTTTGAATATTTCCGGAAATAATTTTATACTTACGATATTTGCATCTTTATCTCGGAGTTCTTTTAATTGAAATCTCTTTTCAGTAATATCCAATGGGCAACCGTCAAATCCAAATTCAAGATGCATTAGAGATAAATACTTGTATGCTTGCCCGATGAGGATTTCCAGTTGTATCCCCCCCCCCCCAGATGTTTCAGAAGTTATAAACGCGATTTCTTTTCCTTTTACCCGAATAATATTTTTTAACCGATTTTCACTGTACTTAGATGATGTGCTTTGCCCGGATCGACAGTAATGAGTAAAAAGCTTATCTGGAATGTATACAATTTCATTTATATGAGAAAGAAAATTGATATTGAAAAGAAAATCCTCCATACCCGCGAGGATTGATTCATCAAACAATATCCGATAATTCGCAATGATTTCTCTTTTATACAGACCATTCCATAAAACACGTTTGGTTAAATCGAAAAGCTCATATGGTTTCTTTAAAACATCTGTAACGCTCAATTTAATATTAGGAACTGGATCTTCAAATACATTTGTAATTTTTCCATCAATAGAATATTCTGATCTGTATGCAAATTTAACCAGGTCCGCATTTTCCTTTATTGCAGAACTCACTGCCTTTTCCAGATACTGCGGCATATATAGATCATCATGGTCACAAAATGCAATGTAAGTGCCTTGTGCATGTTTTAACCCGGTGTTGCGCGCCTTACAGATCCCGCTGTTTTCTTCATGAATGAGAACAATGCGGTCATCCTGCGCCGCATACTTTTCGCAAATTTCTCCGCTTCCATCTGTAGCACCATCATCAACAAGGATCAGCTCAAAATCCTGATACGTCTGCTGCAGAACGCTTTCAATTGCTTTTGCCACATACAAATGCGCATTGTACACTGGCATAATCACGCTGACTGTAGGTGTCGCCATTTACATTGCCTCCATCATTCTGCGAAACATCTCCATCAATCCCACTTTGGGCTTCCATCCAAGCTTTTCAATTTTATCTGTGTTCAATTTCATATACAAAGTATCCGCATTTTAAGCAGTTCAACTATACGTTGCAAGACCTTGAGCAGCATCCCAAGTACATCCAAGATTTCTATCAGCATGAGTTGGATCGTGGCCTTTCGGCAAACACCGTCATTCATTATCACGCCAACATCCGCAAATGCTTGCAGTATGCTTTTCAGATCGGCATGATCCGTTCCAACCCGGCAGACCGCGTTGAACGTCCTCGTAAGGAAAAGTTCAAGTCGGAGGTCTACAACGCAGAGGAACTGGAGCAGCTCTTCACGGCGATCCAAGGCGACCCGGCAGAGTTTGGTGTCATCATGGCTGCATTCTACGGGCTGCGCCGCAGCGAGATCGTTGGTCTGAAATGGGAAGCGATCGACTTTGAAAATAAGAAGATCAGCATCCAGCACACCGTTGTGGGCGTAAAGGTCGATGGCGTTATGATGGACGTAGCACGAGACCGGACCAAAACAAAATCAAGTTGCCGGACACTTCCTCTTATCCCTGCCTGTGAGCAGATGCTCAAAAAGATAAAAAAGGAGCAGGAGCTTAACCGGAAGGTCTGCGGCAAAAGCTATTGCACGGACTATCTCGACTATATCTATGTAAATCCGATGGGAAAACGTGTGCACCCGGATTATCTCACGCAGCATTTTCCGATTTTTCTGACAGCGCACCAGATGAAGCGCATCCGCTTCCACGACCTGCGTCATAGCTGCGCCAGCCTGCTTTACGCCAACGGCGTGAGCCTGAAGGAAATTCAGGAGTGGCTGGGGCACAGCGATATCAGCACCACCAGCAATATTTATACCCATCTGGATTTTTCCAGCAAGGTATCCTCTGCCAATGCCATCGTCAGCATTTTCCCGGAGAACACAAAGGTATGATTTGCAACAAAAATAAAGCAGCCCGGAACCTGAAAAAAGTCCGGACTGCTTGCTTGATGCCGATGGTGGGACTCGAACCCACATGGTTTCCCGAGCGATTTTGAGTCGCTTGCGTCTGCCATTCCGCCACATCGGCTGATATGGATTTGGATGCGTTTTGCACGGTTTTTTGGAAGTTGGAGGGATGTTCAGGAGGGATGTTGGAACTTATCCACCGCTAACCGGTCGAAAACCTTCGCTGCTTCGTTAAAATTTCAGATGGGCGCACGAAGCCGCGAAGCGGATTTTGAGTCCCCCTCGTCTGCCATTCCGACACACCGGCGTATGTAGAACGGTATTATTATAGCGGATTTTCCGTCCAAAATCAAGACGCTGTTCCCTTTTGCAAAAAAAAAAAAGAATTTTTCGCCTTCCCTTTCCGGGGATTCCGTGGTATCCTTACAGCAAAAAAAGCCTGGAGGTTCCTATGAATCACACGTTTTCTGCTCCCGTTACCGCTGCACAGCGTCAGCGGGACACTCTGCTGGGCGCGCTGGTGGGGCTGGCGCGCTCCACGGTCAATGAACCCAAAACGGAGGACACTGACCGCATACTGGCTGCCGGTCTGCGGTTGGCGGCTGACCCGGAGGCCGCCGAGAGCGCGCTGCTCCGGATGACTGACATCGTCGAAGCCGAGAAGCACCGGGTGGCCCCCAACTGCGCTGCCTGTGCCATGCCCTGCGGAAACACCAGCAATTATGACCTTGCCCGTTTGTGGGGCGCAACCGCAGAAATTTGTGCCCTGAAAGTTCGACTGCTTTCTGCGGTCTGCGTCCTTGCCGAACAAAAAACGACGGCACAAATCCAGAAGGAGATCTGCGATGATCTATTTGTGCTGGCAGAGGACTGGGACACCGAACTGCTGCTGCCCATCGTCACACGGGCCGAGGGGCTGTGCGCCCAGTAACTTTTCCAGAAACAAAAAAGCATTTCCTGCCTGAAAACGAACCTTTTTTCACAAAACCTCTTTACAAATGCGCCGCAAAAAACTATTATATAGTTATATGCTGCTGTTTGAAGCAAAGTTTTTCTACCGGTGCATTCCGGTATTATTCCCACACGCAAAACTATATGAGAAAGAAGGTAGAATCCATGTCAGTGAAAAAGCCTGTCGTTCCTGCCGCTGCAGAAGCTCCCGCAGCCGAGGCAAAGCCCGCACGCAAGACCGCAAAGTCCGCTGTCAAAACGGAGAAAGCCCCCAAAACAGAAAAGACTGCCCACAAGGGCCGTCCCCCGCTTTCCCCTGAGATCTACGTTGAATTTGCCGGCAAGCAGTATAACATCACCGATCTTGTTGACCGCGCCAAGGCCGATTACCGCCTGACCCACAAGGTGGGCGTGCAGTCCTGCAAGATCTACGTCAAGCCTGAGGAAGAGGCCGCCTATTATGTCGTCAACAAGGTCGGCGGCAAGCTGCCTCTGTAAAGGCTGCGTTTCTGTTTTTCACCGCACAGAAAAAGACCAGAGCTGTTCTGCCAAGCGGCAGTTCAGTTCTGGTCTTTTATTTTACAATGTTACAAACCCATACGCTCTTCCCTGACGCGGAACGCGGGGTCTTACTTCAGGAACTTGTGCACGGCGCGGGCCACGATGCCGCCCAGGATGCCGGAGACGAGGAACTCAGCCACGCCCTGGACACCAACCAGCAGCACAACGAACATCAGGGGGTTGGCAGCGCCCTTAACGGACACCAGGTTCTGGACATAGTCACAGTTGTAGAATGCCAGCACGATATAGCCCATGAAGAACAGGGTGTTCAGGGCCGGAGCGCACATGGCGCTGACGAGATAGCTCCAGGTGCGGCTCTTGTCCAGCTTGCTCAGGCCGTTGAAGATCAGGCCCACACACACACCCATCAGCACACGCATGCCCACGCAGAGGATAAAGGTGTTGACAGGGCTGACCTGGAACAGAGCGCCGGTCATGGCGGAAGCGCCGGTAACGGCATCATAGAAACTCACCGCGCCGAACACGCCGCCCAGCACAGCACCGGCCACGGGGCCCATGGTGATGGCACCCACCGCAATGGGCAGGGTCAGGAAGCTCATGTAAAGCGGGCCCATGGGCACACTGCCCAGGCCGATGGCCTTCATTACAAGCTCGATGGCGACCAGCAGTGCCAGTCGGGTGAGAGTGCGAAGATCGTTGTTTTTCATAATTCAGTTTTCCTCCTGCTGCCGTTCCGCCCTATACGTCGGATACGGCGCAAACCTGGTTTTTGATAAAATGTCAGGGATGCTTGAAAATTTATAAACGACCTCACCCTCTCCGTCATTGCTTCGCAATGCCACCTCTCCCGAAGGGCGAGGCCTTGGCAATCCATGCAAAGTTTGCGGTTTTGTCAAAAGCTCCCCCTTTGGGGGAGCTGGCACGAAGTGCCTGAGAGGGTTAGGATGTTTATCTATCACAGGGAAATTTGATGCCGGCGCTCCGCCGGGCCACGGTCAGCACACGGCTGACGGCCACGGAGGTATCCAGCATCCGGCTGCACAGCTCCTGGTCGCCGCCCTCGATGGCCTTGGCAAAGGCGTGGAACTCCGCCGCCTGCCGGGGCCTGCCGCCGTTCAGGTTGAAGTGCTCTTCCTTGCCCTGATTGGGGTGGAAGGTCACGCCGCCGCACCAGTTGGCCGTGGATTTCTGCAGGATGTAGCCCTTTGTGCCCTGGATGACATACCGGGCAGGCGCACCGCAGTCCTTGGCGGCTATGCTGACTGCCTTGAAGCTGTTGTACTCCATGGTCAGGATACCGCTGGTGTCGATGCCGCGCTCCATGTTGGCCAGGTAGTGCACCTGATTCGGCTCACCGAACAGGCCCACGATATAGCTGATGTTGTAGACGTTCAGATCCATCAGGGCACCGCCCGCACACTCCGGGTCAAAGGAGACCGGCGTTTCCCCGGCACAGAAGGCATCGTAGCGGCTGGAATACTGGCTGAAATTGCACTGCACCAGCTTCACCCTGCCGATGCGGGGCAGCAGCTCCCGGATCTTGTTGTAGTTTTCGAGGTACTGGGTGGTCATGGCCTCAAACAGGAACACCTTTTTGCGGCGGGCCAGCGCTGCCAGCTCCTCGGTCTGGGCAGCGGTGCAGGCCATAGGCTTTTCCACAATGACATGCTTCCCCGCTTCCAGCGCCACCTTGGCATAGCGGTAATGCTGCAGGTTGGGCACGGCCAGATAGATCACGTCCACCCACTGCAATAATTCAAAATAGTTCGTGGTGCGCTGGGGAATGCCGTACTGTTCGCACATCTCGTCGGCCACCGGCGCACTGCGCTGGGTGCTGCAGAGCGCCTGCACCGTAAAGGGGCAGTCCGGCCCTGCCAGCCAGGGCAGAAACTCCCGCACGATCATCCCCGTGCCCAGGATCCCTAGTTTCATTGTTCTCTCCATCCTGTTTCGTCGTCAGCCGTTTTTGTTCTTCTCCTCGCGGCGTTCCCGGCGCTGGGAGCGGGGACGGCGGCCCCGGCGGAAATTGTTGTTCGGGTTCCGCCGCCTGCCCCCGGCGGCATAGTGCGGCTGAGGTGCGTTCATCTGGTACAGCAGTGCCAGCCCCTTCAGCAGCAGTTCCGGGTCGTAGGTCAGCGGATGGCGGCAGAGCGGCGTGACATACTTTGCCAGCCCGCCCGTGACCACCAGGGTGGCCGGGCGGCCCAGCTCTTCCTCAATGCGCTGGGTGATGCCGTCCAGCAGGACTGCCGTGCCCAGCACAGAGCCCGAAAGCATACAGCTCTCAGTGTTCACACCAATGGCTGCTTTGGGGGAGCTCAGCCGCACCTGCGGCAGCTGGGCACAGCGCTCCCCCAGAGCCCGCAGGCCGGTGGAAAGCCCCGGGCAGATCACACCGCCCCGGAATACCCGGTTCTCATCCACAACATTAAATGTAGTGGCAGTGCCCAGATCCACGGTGATGACCGGCAGCGGGAAGTTCGCCGCAGCGTAAGCGGCATCCACCAGCCGGTCCTTGCCCACGGCATGGGGGTCAGGCACCCCCATGGTCAGGCCCGTGCGGATCTCCGGCGAAACGATGACCGGCTTTTTGCCGGTGTAATAGCGGGCGCACTCAGCCAGTGCCCCGGTGATCTGGGGCACTACGCTGGTCAGCACCGCACCCTCGAACCGGATGGGCTTTTCCGGGTGGCGGCGGTGAGCAAACACCTTTTCCATTTCAATGCGGTATTCCGCGGCGGTACGGGTGCGCACCGTATCCATGTGGGCCACAAAGCATACACGTCCGTCCTTGATGCCGCCCAGGGCGACGGTGGTGTTGCCTATATCAATGGCTAAGATCATATTTTACCTTTCCTGCAAAACCTCTCAGGCGCTTTGCTCCGGCTCCCCTGCCAGAGGAGCTGGGTGGCTTGCCTCTCCCGGCAGGAGCGGCGGCAAAGACGCAACCCTTGACGGAGAGGTTTTATTCTAAGTCAAGTTATTTTACCGCATTTTTGCGCTGGATACAAGACCCAACCGAAAGATTTTGTTGTGCTGGCGGTGATTTTGGATTATACTAAAGAGGCAAACCCGCAAAACAGGAGGTTTTTTGGATGGATCTGCAGGGCAAATGCGTCCTTTTGGGCGTTACCGGCGGCATTGCCGCCTATAAAATGGCAAATGTGGCCAGCGCACTCAAAAAGCTGGGGGCGGACGTGGAGGTCATTATGACCGAGAACGCCACCCATTTCATCACCCCTCTCGTCTTTGAGACGCTGACCGGCCACAAGTGCATGGTGGACACCTTCGACCGCGACTTCAAGTTCGAGGTCACCCACATTTCGCTGGCCAAAAAGGCGGATGTCGTTCTGGTGGCACCGGCCACGGCCAACGTCATTGCCAAAATGGCCCACGGCATTGCCGATGATATGCTCACCACCGTGGTGCTTGCGGCCAGGTGCCCCAAGCTGGTCAGCCCGGCCATGAACACCGGGATGCTGGAAAACCCCATCACACAGGACAACCTCAGAACGCTGGAGCACTACGGCTTTACGGTCATCCCTTCTGAGAGCGGGGTGCTGGCCTGCAAGGATGTGGGCAGCGGCCGCCTGCCCAAGGAGGATGTGCTCATCGAGTACATCCTGCACACCATCGCCCGGCCCAAGGATCTGGCCGGTGTCCGCATCGCTGTGACCGCCGGGCCCACGCAGGAGCCGCTGGACCCCGTGCGCTACCTGACCAACCACTCCACCGGCAAGATGGGCTATGCCATCGCCCGGGCCGCCGCCATGCGGGGAGCGGAGGTCACCCTCATCCACGGCCACACCGACCTGCCGCCGGTTCGCTTCACCACCGATGTTCCCATTACCACGGCGCAGGATATGTACGATGCCGTGACCAGCCGCTTTGAGGAGATGGACGTGCTGGTGATGGCTGCCGCCGTGGCCGACTACCGCCCCGTGACGGTGGCAAGCGATAAGATCAAGAAAAAGGACGGTGACCTTTCCATCCCCGTGGAGCGCACCGCCGACATTCTGGGCACCATCGGCCCGAAAAAGACCCACCAGTTCCTCTGCGGTTTTTCCATGGAGACCCGGGATATGGTGGAAAACTCCACGGCCAAGCTGACCCGGAAGAATCTGGACATGGTGGTGGCCAACAACCTGAAGGTCGCCGGGGCCGGTTTTGGGGTAGACACCAACGTAGTCACCTTTATCACCCCCGACGGCACCCGGGAGCTTCCCCTGATGAGCAAGGCCGATGTGGCCGATGCCATTCTGGATGAGATTTTGAAGCGCAGAGGTTTTTAAGAACTTTTATCCCTCTCCGTCAACCCGGCGGAGAGGGTTGTTTTTGTAAGAAAAACGTTCACTTTACCCTGCTTTTACAAAAACATTTTTCAAAATCCGGGCAAATCACTTTCCAAAAGTGCAATTTTGATGTATTCTATTCCTATCCGCTGTTCAGGTCCACTGTCCGCGGAGGAACCACAAACGAAAGAGGGGTGCGCACAGATATGCTGAAATATCTGGCAAAACGCATCGGGCGTTCCATCCTGACGCTGTTCGTCATTGTAACGCTCGTGTTCTGCCTGCTGCGGCTGATGCCGGTAGAAGGCTACTTTGCAAACTACGAAAAAATGACCGAGGCCCAGATCCAGGCGGGCCTGCAGTCTATGGGCCTGCTGGACCCGCTGCCGGTGCAGATCGGCCGCTTCTGGTGGAATGCCCTCCACGGCGACCTGGGCGTGAGCCATATTTATAAGGTAAATGCCTCGGTCACCGGCATCCTGGCCAAAAAGCTGCCCATCTCCATCCAGATGGGCGTGTTCGCCATGCTGCTGAGCCTGGTCATCGGCATTCCCATGGGCCTGCTGATGGGCCGGTTCAAGAACCGCTGGCCGGATAAGATCGGCACCGCCATCATCGTGCTCATTCAGGCCGTGCCTGCTGCCGTGTATTACCTCTATATTCAGATGTACGGCACCACCGCCCTGGGCGTGGGCCTGCTGTTTGATGCCTCCGACTGGCGGTACTGGGTGCTGCCGGTCTGCTCCATGAGCCTGGGCAACGTGGCATTCTACGCCATGTGGCTGCGCCGCTACATGGTGGACGAGAGCAACAAGGATTACGTCCGGCTGGCACTGGCCAAGGGCGTGAGCGAGAACAACATCGCCCTGCGCCACATCTTCCGCAACGCCATGGTGCCGCTGGTGCAGTATATTCCCTCTGCCTTCCTGAACACTGTGGTCGGCTCCATCTACATCGAGAGCCTGTATTCCATCCCCGGCATGGGCGGCCTGCTGGTCACCTGCGTCCAGCGCCACGACAACACCATGGTGCAGGGCATCGTGCTGCTGTACGCCTGCGTGGGCATCATCGGCCTGATCCTGGGCGATCTGCTCATGGTGCTCATCGATCCCCGCATCAGCTTTGGCAAGAAAGAAGGTGGCCGATAATGCTGTTCCACATGAAAGATCATAAGGCAGCTGTTCTGGAAAACGATCTGAACAAGCTGCAGAAGGACGGCCCCGCCGCTTGGGCCGACCTGCCCGAGGACGAGCTCTTTACCCCCGCCGGGTTCAGCGAGGAGCGCGCCGAGGCCACCTCCTACTCCAATTACAGCTATTGGGGCAGCACCTTCCGTGCTTTCTTCAAGAATAAGATCGCCGTGGCCCTGCTCATTGCACTGGTGTTCGTGGTGGGCTTTGCCTTTTTGCAGCCTTATCTGCCCGGTCAGGCAGATCCCAACCTCTGCCAGGTAGACTCTACCACCGGCATCCAGTTCCGCAATATCGCCCCCGGGGAGGAGGGCTTTATCTGGGGCTCCAACGCCATCGGCCAGGACCTGTGGGCCCGCATCTGGGCCGGTGCACGCACCAGTCTGACCATCGCCTTCTTCGTGGCCCTCATCGAGGCCGTGGTGGGCATCACGGTGGGCGTGCTCTGGGGCTATGTCCGCCAGCTTGATTTCTTCTTCACCGAGCTGTACAACATCTGTGATAACATCCCCTCCACCATCATCCTGATCCTGATCTCCTATGTCGCGTCCCCCAGCATCCAGACCCTGATCCTGGGCATGTCCATCACGGGCTGGATCGCCATGGCGCGCTTTATCCGCAACCAGATCCTGATCATCCGCGACCGTGATTACAACGTGGCTTCCCGCTGCATCGGCACCCCCATCCGCCGCATCGTGCTGCGCAACCTGCTGCCCTATCTGGTATCGGTCATCATGCTGCGCATGGCCCTGACCATCCCCGCCGCCATCGGCAGCGAGGTGTTCATCACCTATATCGGCCTGGGCCTTTCTGTGGAAACGCCCTCTCTGGGCAACCTGATCAACGACGGCCGCAAGGTGATGATGCAGGCGGGCCTGCGGTACCAGCTGCTCTACCCCACCATCATCCTGAGCTTTGTCACCATTGCGTTCTACCTCATCGGCAACGCCTTCTCGGACGCTGCTGACCCGAAGAACCACATGCAGTAAGGAGGGACAGAAGATGGAAAAAAATCAGCTCATCCTTTCTGTAAAGGACCTCAACATCAAATTCAACCTGCGCGGCAAGGTGCTGCATGCCATCCGCGGCATCGACCTGGACATCTACCACGGCGAGGTTCTTGCCATCGTGGGCGAATCCGGCTCCGGCAAGAGCGTGTTCACCAAGAGCTTCATGGGCCTGCTGGATGCCAACGGCTCCATCACCTCGGGCACCATTGATTATTACGGTGCCGATGACGGCAAGCCCATCCGCCTTTCCGACCTGAAAAAGGAGAAGGACTGGCTGAAGGTCCGGGGCCATGAGATTGCCATGATCATGCAGGACCCCATGACCAGCCTGAACCCCCTGAAGACCATCGGCGACCAGATCATGGAAGCCGTGGAGCTGCACCAACATCTCAAGGGCAAGGCCGCCCGGGAAAAGACCCTTGAATACCTGCGGGACGTGGGCATTGCCGACCCCGAGGTGCGCTTTGCGCAGTATCCCCACGAGTTTTCGGGCGGTATGCGCCAGCGCGTCGTCATTGCCATTGCGGTGGCCTGCAACCCGCAGATCCTGATCTGCGACGAGCCCACCACCGCACTGGATGTGACCATTCAGGCCCAGATCCTGCAGCTGCTCAAGGAGATGCAGGTCAAGTACAACCTGACCATCGTCCTCATCACCCACGATCTGGGCGTGGTGGCCAACATCGCCGACCGGGTGGCCGTCATGTACGCAGGTGACATCGTGGAGATCGGCACCTCCGATGAGATCTACTATGACCCCCGTCACCCCTACACCTGGGCGCTGCTGTCCAGTATGCCCCAGATGGGCATCAAGGGCGAGGATCTGTTCAACATTCAGGGTACGCCCCCGAATCTGTTCACCGAGATCCACGGCGATGCCTTCGCCTCCCGCAACCCCCAGGCGCTGAAGATCGACTTTGTCAAGCGCCCGCCCTATTTTGCGGTCAGCCCCACCCACAAGGCCAAGACCTGGCTGCTGGACCCCCGGGCTCCCAAGGTGGAACCGCCTGCCGCCGTCAAACTGTTGAAAGAGGAGGGGATGCAGGATGCCTGAAAATCGTGAAAAACGTGAGGTTCTCGTAGAGGTCAAGGACCTTGAGGTGACCTACGGCTCCGGCCGCAAGGCCTACAAGGCCGTGAACCGTGCCAACTTTGAAATTTACAAGGGCGAGACCTTTGGTCTGGTGGGCGAATCCGGCTCCGGCAAAACCACCATCGGCCGCGCCATCATGCGCATCCTGCCCACCTCGGGCGGCGAGATCCTGTACAAGGGCCAGAAGATCAACGGCAAGATCTCCCGCCAGCTGGACCAGCAGGTCATCAAGGAGATCCAGATGATCTTCCAGGACCCGCAGTCCTCCCTGAACGAGCGCGCCAAGGTCAGCTACATCGTGGGCGAGGGCCTGCAGAATGTCCGGCCCGACCTGACCGCCGCCCAGCGGGAGGAAAAGGTCCGGCAGGCACTGCTGGATGTGGGCCTGCTGCCTGAATTCGCCTCCCGTTTCCCGCACGAGTTCTCCGGCGGCCAGCGCCAGCGCATCGGCATTGCCCGCGCCCTGATCGTGGAGCCTGAGTTCATCATTGCCGACGAGCCCATCTCGGCTCTGGATATGTCCATCCGCGCTCAGGTGCTCAACCTGCTGCGCCATCTGCAGAAGGAGCGCGGCATCACCTACCTGTTCATCGCCCACGACCTCTCGGTCATGCGGTACATTTCGGACCGCATCGCCGTCATCCACAAGGGCGATATCGTGGAGCTGGCCGATGCGGAAGAGCTGGTGACCCATGCCATCCACCCCTACACCCGCAGCTTGCTCTCCGCCATCCCCATGCCCAACCCCAGGCTGGAGCGGAAGAAAAAGCTGCTGGTCTACGACCCCGCCATGCACGACTACTCCAGAGAGACCCCTCAGTGGCGCGAGCTGCGGCCTGAGCATTTTGTGCTGTGCAGCGCCGCCGAAGCGGAGCAGTGGCTGCCGCGCTGACCCCCAGACATTTCGGGAGGAATCGTTGTTTTACGGCACTTTTACGCAACGTTCATAGTTTATTTCTTGACATTCTCAGGCGGCTCCACTACAATAGAGACTGCATCGTTGATTCTGATTTTTGAGTTATTTGCGTAATCTGACCGGCGGCTTTCATCTTTCTTGCAAAGCTGTCGGCTTTTAGCAATGAAAAGAAGAAAGAAAAGAGGACTTTATTCTATGACTACTGAACAGCGTGAACCGCTCTATGCGTCCACTGCGAAGCCCTGGCTGAAGTACTATGACCAGAAATACATCGACATGCCTCTTCCCAAGTGCAGCGCTTTTGAGTATCTCTGCCATCAGAATAAGAACCATCTGAGCGAGACCGCTCTGGAGTATTATGGCCGCAAATTCACCTTTGCAGACCTCTTTGTGAATGTCAAGAAAACCGCGGCCGCCTTCCGTGCTCTCGGCGTGAAGAAGGGCGACATCATCACCGTTGTCAGTGTGATGACCCCCGAGGTGATCTATGCCTTCTACGCTGTCGATATGATCGGCGCAACGCTGAATCTGGTGGACCCGCGCTACAGCGTTGAGGGCATCCACGAGTACATCGAGGAGGTAGATTCCCGCCTGCTGATCTGCCTGAATGTGACCTATGAGCGCTGCCACAAGGCAGAAAAGCGCACCAATGTGGAGCGCGTGCTGGTCATCAGCCCCGCAGACTCCCTGCCGCTGCATCTGGCCGTCGGCTACAAGCTGACCAACCCCGATAAGAACCGCTACAAGTCCAACGTGATCCACTGGAAGGACTTTATTGCACAGGGCAAGAATCAGAGCATGAACGCCGAACCCTACGACCCGCAGCACGCCTGCGTGGTGGTGCACACCGGCGGCACCACCGGTTCGCCCAAGGGCGTTATGCTGACCGACGACAGCTTCAACTCTCTGGCTCACGAATTCATCGCCCAGAGCAACTTGTTCTGCCGCGGCCAGAAGCTGATGAACGTTATGCCTCCGTTCATTGCCTACGGCTATGCCTGCGGCGTGCATATGCCGCTGGTCATGGGCCTGCACGTTGTCATCATCCCCAATCTGGACCCCGACAAGCTGGGCGCACTGATCTGGAAGCACAAGCCCGAACACATGTTCGGCGTTCCGGCTCACTACCAGCAGATGGCAGCTTCTCCGCTGCTCAAGAAGAAGGATCTCTCCTTCATCCGCAACTATGCCGCCGGCGGTGACTCGCTGCCGCTGGGCGCTGAGC
>ENA-ORSR01001519-ORSR01001519.1-human-gut-metagenome-genome-assembly--contig:-NODE-1519-length-15915-cov-2.011160_pt1 | contig 15915 bp, 15 predicted proteins | sample MGYA00241901_ERZ509166 | MGnify/ENA primary metagenome ERZ509166 (study PRJEB26280, sample SAMEA2338860) | human gut metagenome | biome: human gut; feature: human-associated habitat; material: faeces... | reverse complement strand
ATACGATCAAAGAGTTGACAAAATTAAAATGCGGTATTACATTTTTATATGAAACTGCCATATGGGAAGAGTTGGAAAGCGAAGCATTGGTCAAAATTCCATTGGAAGATTTTCATATAGTGCGAGAATTTACTTTTATCTGGAGGCGGGGCAGTTTTTATGCAGACAAGTATAGAGAAAAGTTCGGATATTTTTCAAAATGACGAAAAAGGGAGAAACTTTTATCTATTCATCAATTTTCTGCGTAAAATATAATTTTTTCTGCGCAGAGCAGAAAAAAATAAAAAGAGAAATAAAGAAGAAAAATAAAAAGAGAAATAAAAAAGAAAAAGGAAGTGAATTTCCGGAATGTTACAGGCAGAACATTTATCGTACAATATAACAGAAGAAGGAAGACAATCAGAGATATTAACAGATGTAAGTTTTACGGTGGAAGACGGGGAGATGCTTGTCATTACAGGCCCTAACGGGGGAGGTAAATCGACGCTTGCGAAACTTCTTATGGGGATCAATGAGGCGACAGGCGGTAAGATCATACTGGACGGGCAGGATATTACATCGTATACGATCGATAAGAGAGCGCAGGCAGGAATGGGGTTTGCATTTCAGCAGCCGCCGCGTTTTAAGGGGATGACAGTAAAAAGACTGCTTTCTCTTGCGGCAGGCAGAGAATTAGATGATACGACATGCTGTGAGTTGTTAAGCAGTGTCGGTCTTTGCGCGAAAGAATATATTAACAGAGAAGCTGACGCGACGCTTTCGGGCGGAGAGATGAAGAGGATTGAAATTGCGACAGTTCTGGCAAAAGATCATAAGATATGTGTATTTGATGAACCGGAAGCAGGGATTGACCTGTGGAGTTTTTCGATGTTGATCAAGCGGTTTGAACAGATTCACAAAGAAAAGAAGCAGAGTCTGATCTTGATCTCACATCAAGAGCGTATTATACGCATGGCGGACAGGATCATGGTTATCGGAGACGGAAAAGTAGAAGCGGTCGGCACGGCGGATGAGATCGTTCCGATCTTGTTCGGGAAGAAACCGGAATCATGCGGATGCAGAATACAAAAAGGAGGCGAACTTTATGAGCGCTGATTTTGAAGGAAATGACAAAGACGCTGTTGTGACACAGCAAGTGCTTGATGTGATCGATTCTTATGGATTTAAAAAGGAAGGGGCATATAACCTCAGACTGAACGGTTTGGCGGTTTGTCATGGGGACAGCCGTCATATTAAGATTGTTCCGAAAGAGGACAGACAGGGAATCGATATTTATATAAGCGGTGAAGCAAAAGAAGAGCAGGTTCACATTCCTGTAGTAATGACTGAAGAAGGCGTGGATATTGTATACAATGATTTCTATATAGAAGACGGAGCAGATGTAACGATTATCGCAGGATGCGGAATCCACGGGGAAGGGTGTTCGGAAACCCGTCATGACGGAATCCATGCATTTCATGTAGGTAAAAATGCGAATGTGAAATATATAGAAAATCATTATGCTCAGGGAAACGGCTCGGGTAAGAAAACGCTCAATCCGGTGACAAAAATCTATGTCGGAGAGAATTCAGTATTTACGCTTGAGACAACGCAGATCAGCGGCGTAGACTGTACGGAGCGAGAAAATTATATTGAGCTGGCGGACAACGCGAAACTGTTTGTGACAGAAAAGCTGATGACAGATGAAGAACAGTCGGCAGTTTCCAATATGGACATTGAGTTAAACGGAACAAACAGCTCGGCAAGAATTGTTTCCAGATCGGTCGGGAAAGGAAATTCAAAACAAGTCTTTCATCCGAGAGCGATCGGCAATAACCGGTGTCATGCACATGTGCAGTGTGATTCAATTATTATGGATCAGGCAGAGATAAGCTCTATTCCGGAGATCAATGCAAAACATGTAGATGCGCAGATTGTTCATGAAGCGGCAATCGGCAGGATCAATGATGAACAGCTTGTGAAGCTTCGCACGTTCGGTATGAGCGAGGAAGAAGCGGAAGCTGTCATCATTGAAAATTTCCTGAATTGATTTTCGGCATCGGTTTTTTAAAATGATTTTTCGGAATCGTTGTTTTTCGCCCATCCGTAGGAATATTTTACAGCTTTATTCCATCCTTTGATGCGGCTAAGCCGAAGTTCTTCACAGACAGAAGGAAGGAAGATTTTATCGGTTGAGCGGTTATTTGCGATTTCTTCTTTGCTTTTCCAATAACCGGAAGCAAGTCCGGCAAGATAAGCAGCGCCCATGGCGGTCGTCTCTACAAAAGAAGGACGATTGACAGGGGCGTTTATAATATCTGCCTGTACCTGCATGAGAAAATTATTCGCGCTTGCACCTCCGTCTACATTGAGTGAAGAAAGCGCGATGCCGGAATCGGCTTTCATCGCCTCCAGCACGTCGTTTACCTGATAAGCGATCGATTCAAGAGTGGCGCGGATGATGTGATATTTGTTTACTCCGCGGGTGATACCTACGATCGTTCCCCGTGCATACTGATCCCAGTGAGGAGCGCCAAGACCTGTGAAAGCAGGAACGACGTAACATCCGTTCGTATCTTCTACTTTTGACGCCATATATTCCGAATCTTCGGCTGAATCTATAAGGCGCATTTCATCTCTGAGCCATTGTATGGCGGCTCCTGCTACGAAAATAGAGCCTTCAAGCGCATAAGTCACCTTTCCGTCTAATCCCCAGGCAATCGTTGTCACAAGTCCGTTTTCGGAAAATACGGGTTTTTCGCCTGTATTCATTAATAAAAAGCAGCCCGTTCCGTAAGTGTTTTTGGCTTCTCCGGCCTGAAAACAAGTCTGACCGAAAAGGGCGGCCTGCTGATCGCCGGCAGCTCCCGCGATAGGAATCTCTCCGCCGAAAAATGCAGGATCGGTCTTTCCGTAGATACAGCTTGACGGTTTTGGCTGAGGAAGCATACTTTTCGGAATGTCAAGTTCGGACAGGATCTCGTCGTCCCAGGAAAGGGTGTTGATGTTAAACAGCATCGTACGGGAAGCATTGGAGTAATCCGTTACATGTGCCCGTCCTTTTGTCATTTTCCAGATGAGCCATGTCTCCACTGTGCCGAAAAGAAGTTCCTGACGTTCTGCACGTTCTCTGGCTCCGGGGACATTGTCCAGTATCCATTTGATCTTTGTGGCGGAAAAATAAGCGTACAAGACCCGTTTTTTGACGAAATTTTTCCGTAAGACCTTTTTCTTTCAAAGAATCGCAGTATTCGGAAGTGCGGCGGCATTGCCAGACGATGGCGTTATAGACCGGTTCTCCTGTTTTTCGGTCCCATACGATAGCGGTTTCTCTTTGGTTTGTAATACCGATCGCCGCGATATCTTCTGCCGATGCACCGATCTTGTTCATTGCTTCTACGGCAACTCCGAGCTGACAGGCCCATATTTCGTCGGCATCGTGCTCTACCCATCCGGGATGAGGAAAATATTGGGTGAATTCTCTTTGGGCGACGCTGCACACTTGCCCCTTTTTATTGAAAAGGATGCATCGGTTGCTTGTCGTTCCGGCATCCATAGCCATGATATATTTTGACATGATAGTACCTCCTTTGTCATCACATTTTGATAGAAGTTTTTGTATATGTGAGACGAGTTTTGATAATGGTGATGTTATTAGCTATTATATCAGCATTATTCTCTTCGATAAATGCTTTTGATATAAAAGAAAGTATGGTATAATCGTAGAGAAACCGTCATGAAAAGGACGGGGATACGAAAAGAAAAAGGATTAAGAGAGATGGAGAGTGAAGTATGGACGGATCAATGTTTATCGGAACATGGTGGGCGCTTGTCCCGCCGCTGCTTGCAATCGTGCTCGCATTTATAACAAAAGAGGTGTACAGTTCTCTTTTTATCGGCGTGGCGGTAGGTGCAATGCTTTACAGCGGATTTAATCCGTGGGAGTCATTTGTCAATTTTTTTGACATTATGAAAAACAGTATGAATCTGAATATTTTGATTTTTGACGTTTTGCTTGGAATGATCATTGTTCTTATGGCAAAGTCAGGAGGTTCCGCAGCCTATGGAAGATGGGCGGGAACGAAGATCAAGTCGAAAAAGAGCGCCCTTTTGGCGACGACAGGTCTTGGTATGCTTATTTTTGTAGACGATTATTTTAACTGTCTGACTGTCGGATCGGTAATGAGACCGGTAACAGACAGGTATAAAGTGTCAAGAGCGAAACTTGCGTATATCATCGATTCGACAGCGGCTCCTGTCTGTATTATCGCGCCGATCTCCAGTTGGGCGGCTGCGGTAAATTCTTACGTGCCGGAAGATGCGGGGATCAGCGGATTTCAGCTTTTTATGAATACGATCCCGTATAACTTGTATGCGCTTTTAACACTGACGATGGTTATTTTCATTACGGTGACGGCGTTTGACTTCGGACTGATGAAAAAGCATGAGAGAAACGCGGCGAAAGGAGATCTGTTTACGACAGGAGGAGAAGAATTCGATCAGGTTGCGGAAGATGAGATCAATCCGAACGGTAAGGTGATCGACCTTGTACTTCCGGTAGCGGTTTTGATCGTATCTGCGGTTGGAGCAATGATCTATACAGGATTCCAGGGCGGAGCGACAAATCTTATTACAGCTTTTTCGGGATGCGATGCAGAGACAAGCTTGATCTTTGCGACACTCGTTACAGTATTTTTTATGTTGATTTTGTATCTTCCGAGAAAAGTCGTAACGTTTAAAGGATTTATGGACAGTCTCGCAGAAGGCTTTAAATTAATGGTTCCGGCTGTTACGATCCTTATTTTTGCATGGTCTTTGAAAGGGATGGGAGATGCTCTCGGACTGGCTGAATTTGTCGGGGGAATTGTAGGAGATAACGCTTCGGCAAGTATCTTCATTCCGGCGATTTTGTTTGTAGTAGCGATCTTTCTGTCATTTTCTACAGGAACGTCGTGGGGAACATTTGCAATTCTCGTTCCGATAGCGACAGCTCTTTTTGCAGGAGCGGATAACCTGACGATGATGACGATTTCTGTATCGGCTGTTCTTGCCGGAGCGGTTTGCGGAGATCACATTTCGCCGATTTCCGACACAACTGTTATGTCGTCTGCCGGAGCGCAGAGCAATCATATCAACCATGTGTCTACTCAGATGCAGTATGCGGCAGTTGTCGCCACGGTAAGTTTTGTCGGCTATATTCTTGCGGGAATCATACGGGTGTGGTGGATCGTACTTGGAATCAGTCTGATCCTTCTGATCGGTGTTCTTATGGGAATGCGGATGTTCTTGGAGAGAAAGCAGGTAAAGAAACATGCCGGGTGAGCAGAAAAAAGTATGTATTGATGTTCCGTATATCGATCAGAGCAAGCTGTACCCGACGGGATGCGAAAGTGTATCGACGGTAATGCTTCTTCGGTTTCTGGGCATTGATATAACGGTTGACGAATTCATAGAAAAATATTTGGAAAAGAAGTCTTTTGAAGAAAGAGACGGGCAGGTTTACGGTCCTGATCCGCATCGGTATTTTTGTGGAAGTCCGTACGATGACGAGTCGTTTGGATGCTATGCTCCGGTGATCCGGGAAGCCCTTGAGAAAATAATAGGCGCTGAATATACCGTGACGGACGAGACCGGGATGACAACTGATGAACTGGTTGAAAAATATATCGATCAGGGGATGCCGGTTATTTATTGGGCGTGTATCAATATGCGTGATCCGATCGTAGGTCCGCAGTGGAAACTCTTAGATACAGGAGAGACGTTTACGTGGATCTCCAACGAACATTGTATGTTGCTTGTCGGTTATGACGAAGATAGTTATTATTTTAATGATCCATATGAAAATAACGGCTGCATCCGATATCCGAAAACAGTTGTGGAAGATCGCCATAAAGCACAGCACATGCAGGCGGTCGGCGTAGTAAGAAAAACGGTCATTCAGTAACCGGTATATGGATGAGCTCGGTATGGTTTGGGAATATGGTGACGGCAACAGATAAAAGAGTCTGAAAAGATTTTGTCTAAGGAGGTTTTGAGATATGAATAAAAAACGATTGATTCCTTTGATTTCTATATTGCTCGTATTTAGTTTTATCGGCTTATTTTTCTTTTATAAAAGAAGAAAAGGCTTCGGAAAAAATATTGGCGGATGCTGTTATAGATCTGCCTGAAAATGATCCGGCTATCGACCGCGCAGTTAAAATAATCGAAGAAAACCTCATAAAGGAAATGCCGGACTGCCATGTAACTTCTCTTCATGAAAATGATGCGGGATATGCTCCGCTCCTTCAAAAATATGAAGACAAGGGATTAGAGACACTGATCATAGATATGGATTTTTATGTTGAGGAGGATGCCGAACCGGGCGTGTTCACTCCGGGAACTTCATATGAAGGTTATAGTTGGATGTTTACACGTGAAAGTAAAGACGACACATGGACTTTAGAAGAAAACGGATTTCTTCTATGAAGAAACCATGATGTCTGAATAAAAGAGAACTGCCGCATTGAACTGATTTTTAGTTAAGTTCAGTGCGGCAGTTTTGTGCATTTTATAATAAATGGATTCCGTTTTCGGAAGCGGTTTCGACGATTGATTCCGGCCACATAGAAGAATGGACTTCTCCGATGTGAGCTTTTCTTAAATAATACATACAGATACGTGACTGGCCGATCCCGCCGCCTACAGTATAAGGGAGTTCTCCGTCAAGAAGAGATTTCTGGAAAGGCAGTTTAGCGCGGTCTTCGCATCCTGCGGTTTTTAATTGAGATTTTAATGATTCTTCATCGACACGGATGCCCATAGAAGAAAGCTCGAGAGCGATGTCAAGAACCGGATAATAAACGATGATATCGCCGTTTAACTCCCAGTCGTCATAGTCCGGCGCACGTCCGTCGTGCTTTTCGCCTGAAGCGAGCACTTTTCCGATCTGTGAGATGAATACGGCGCCTTTTGCTTTTGCAATACGCAGTTCTCGTTCTTTTGGAGTGCAGTCAGGGAACATGTCTTCCAGTTCCTGTGAAGTGATGAAGAAAATATCATCAGGAAGAAGAGGTTCGATATAGTTGTACCTTCTTGATATGTAGTCCTCGGTATCTTTTAATGCACTGTATACCTTTCTGACTGTGTATTCCAGTGTTTCCATATTCCGTTCTTCTTTGGAAATAATCTTTTCCCAATCCCACTGATCGACATAAAGGGAGTGGATGTTATCGGTATCTTCGTCACGACGGATTGCAGTCATGTCAGTGTAAAGACCTTCGCCGGAATGAAAACCGTATTTTTTTAAGGCATATCGCTTCCATTTTGCGAGGGAATGAACGATTTCCGCGCAGGCATCGTCCTGCTCTTTGATTCCGAATGATACCGGACGTTCAATTCCGTTTAGATTGTCGTTCATACCGGACTGCGGAAGAACAAACAACGGGGCAGATACACGCGTCAAATGAAGAGATTTTGCAAGCGCGCGCTCGAAATGATCCTTAACTTCTTTGATAGCGACTTCTGTTTCACGGATTGTAAGCGGAGAAGAATATCCCTCCGGTATTTTTAAATGTTCCATATATAACCACTCCTCTTTTGATGTATTGACATTTATGTTTTATTTTAATGGGGAGAAGGGGAGAAGTCAACTGTGACTTTTTTGATTATGTTACTGACAGATTTTTTCATGGAGAAAATTCATTGAGCTTTTCTTTTTGCTGCTCGTTTGCTGTCCGTATTTCAGATTATTCACAATGAGGATATAAAATAACAGATAATTTAAAATAAAATGAAAAAATATTAGAAATAATATTGACAAACACATAATAGAGTGATATTATTAAGTCAACAAATAAAACAAACTAAATAATCAATCAAAACTAAATAAAAAATATTTTGTTTTGAAAGAATTTTAGTAAATGTTTTATTCATCCATCGGATATCGTGATCAGGGATCGGATGGAAAGATACAGAGAAAGATCATAATGACGAGAAAGTTATGAGAGAAGTAAAATCTGTATTTGAAAAATCCATCGGAAACTGAAGTTCGATGGAAATCTAAGAATAGGAGGTACGGACCACCGGGAACGTAAGTTGATCTATCAAAAAGAAGATAGAAAAGAGAGGTAAAAAAAGAATGATAGTAATATCACATTGAAAGTGGATGTTGATCAAGATGAGTTGATTGGCATCCACTTTCAGTTGTGCGGAAATATATTCGGTAAAATAGCGAAAGCATAAAACTTGGCAGAGGTATGTATATTGCTATGTATTGCTGTATATTGCGTAATGAGTCGGGTTTATGGCACACCTTTTCTGATAAGATTTTTTTAGAAAACTTTTTGGAAAACTTTTTGGAAAAGATGATATTTTGGAAAGGTGTGTTTTTATTATGAAGAGAAAAAGAAAGACAGCAAGAGAAATTTTTATAGTGATCTGTTTATTTTTGACAATATTTCTGGCGGTGTTGTTTGCATTTGGGAGAACAGAGATTCCGGCAGTCGTTTATATGTCTGTATGGACGGCATGTCTTTTCGGAGGGGTTGCAGCGATACAGGAGTGAGTGACCGGGTGTTTTGGATTTTATCAACTACCGTTGTCTTCTGAAATGTGAAATGTCGGTGTATAACAGTTGTAATCAACTGTTCGGATGATGTATAATAATTTCATGAATGATAGGGATAAAAAATATCAGGTGATTACACCGGAAAAGGGGGCTTGTGTATGAAAATAGATATGCATTGCCACGTGAAAGAAGGCTCGATCGACAGCAAGGTTGGAGTGGAAGAGTATATTACGATTTTAAAAAAGCATGGTTTTCAAGGGATGGTCATTACCGATCATGACACATACAACGGATACCGATATTGGAAAGAAAATATAAAAGGAAAGAAGCATACGGATTTTGTTGTATTGAAAGGGATTGAGTATGACACAAGGGATGCCGGGCATATCCTTGTTATTATGCCGGAAGGGGTGAAGATGCGTCTGCTTGAGATGCGGGGGATGCCGCTGGCGCTTTTAATCGACCTTGTGCATCGAAACGGCGGAGTCCTAGGTCCTGCTCATCCATGCGGTGAGAAGTATATGAGTTTTACGAATGCGCGGCGGTATTACTTATCTCCGGAGATTGTAAAGCGTTTTGATTTTGTAGAGGCATTTAATAGCTGTGAGCCCGTTTCGTCGAATTCAGGTGCGGAAAAACTGGCGAAAAAATATGGAAAAGTTATGACTGGCGGAAGTGATTCACATAAGCCGGACTGTGTCGGACGGGGATATACGATCCTTCCGGAACCTGTTACATGTGAGACGGAACTGATTTCGCTGATCCATAAGAAAACTCCGTTTAAAGCGGGAGGAGTGCTTTATAATAAGACTACGAAGGAAAAGATCGGAAAGATCAACAAGCTTTTGGTATATTCCTTCTGGGTTTATAATAAGAGCGGAGAATTAGTGAAAAGACATGGCAGAAATAAAAAAATGGAAGAAGAGCATCCGTTTGATCCGATCGATCCGATCGAACTGTATTATCATTCTTGATCCGATGAATGGAAAATGATCGCTGTGTGGAGCATGCGATAAGAAAAAGTTGTCTATCAGTTATTTGTTTAACTGATAGACAACTTTTTTGTCTTCTCTTATTTCTTTTATCATTTTTTGTTTCAGCATATACGGGAGAATCGAATCAAGGAAAGCATTTGGATCGGTCACTCCGATTCGCTCGCTGTTGAACGGCTGTTTTGCGGTCAGATCTTTTACAAAGGGTTCCAGTTCTTTTTTTGTCAGCGACTTATTTTTTTTGAGCGCTTTTTTGACTTTGGAGATTCCTTTTGAACAGAGCATGTTGGAGAGATCCTGTTTCTGGTGCATTGTGCGCCAAAGACCCCATCCGTAAATGATCATTGTGGCAACGGCAAACATAAGGACGTAGGGAATGTATTTTAACATTATTTTTTCTCCTCTCCTTTCCAGTAGATCAGGTTGTTGTCTTTCATGATCTCAAGAAATTTAATTAAACGGGATAATGATTTTTCCATTTTCGGAAATTCAGATTCCATTTCTTTGGAAAGCTGATGTACGTCTTTTTCATCGTCTATCGCATGCCATACGAAACTTCCGTACTTATCCATTTTAATATCGCTGACTCTCGGGCGGCGGAATATTTTCTGGGCAATTTTGTGATAGAAGCCTTTCCATTCGATAAAGACGGTGACGATTCCGTTTTCATCTGTTTCATATTCTATATCCGGATTTTTTACAGGAATAAAATCAAGATAGTTTTTTTCGTTTTTTTTACTTTTTTTACTCATCTTAATGAAGATCCTCTCTACAATATCATTACAGAATAATATCATAAAAAGAGGCAGCCTGCAAGCAGCAGACTGCCTCCGGTGAACAATCAGATCATGTATGTACTTTGTTTATACGTTGAACTGAATGTACGGTTTTATTTTTTAGCAGGTTTCGCTTTCATGCAGAGTGCGAACAATCCGCCGAGAAGAGCGATGAAGATAATCAGACTTCCAACTTGCGGAAGTGAGAATTTTAAAGCTACGTCAAGTTTCGCAACTGCAAATCCTGCAAGCAGGATACCGGTGATACCTTCTCCTGCGATAAGTCCTGATGTGAAGAGCACGCCTTTGTCTGTGCGGGCTTTCTTTTCTTCGTCCGTACCTTTGATCTTTTCAACAAGGAAACGAACAGCTCCACCGGCCATGATACCTGCGCTTAAGCTGAATGGGAGATACATACCGACTGCGAACGGCATTACCGGAACTTTTATGATCTCGACTACGATTGCGATAAACACACCGATAAGGATGAGTCCCCACGGAAGTTCTGCGTTCATGATACCTTCAACGAGCATTTTCATCATTGTAGCCTGAGCTGCCGGAAGTTCTTTTGAACCGTAAGACCAAGCTTCGTTCAGAAGGTAGAGAACTCCGCCGATAGCTGCCGCTGAAACAATGACACCGATCAATTCACCGATCTGCTGTTTCTTCGGTGTAGCTCCTACGATAAATCCGGTTTTAAGGTCCTGAGACGTATCTCCGGCGATTGCTGCGATTACACAGATGATACCGCCGATAGCGATTGCTCCGACCATACCTTTTGTACCTGTTGTACCTGTTGCTTTTAAAGCCAGTGTAGCGATGATCAATGTTGCGATCGCCATACCGGAAACAGGGTTGTTAGAAGAACCGATCAGACCTACCATACGAGAAGAAACGGTTGCAAAGAAGAAACCGAAGATTACGATGATAAGTGATCCGAGCGGACTTACAGGGAATGCCGGGATGAGCCAGATTGCAACAACGATCACAAGAAGAACTACAAGAAGGATCGGCATAGGAAGATCCTGCTGTGTACGAACGAGCGTTGTGTTGGAACGTTTTTTGGACATACTGGACATAGCCTGTTTAAATGTACGGACGATCAGCGGGAAGCTCTTGATCAGGCTGATCATACCGCCGGTAGCAACAGCTCCGGCTCCGATGTATTTGATGTAGTTGCTCCAAAGAGCAGACGGTCCGTTGGCTGCAAGCAATTCAGAGATCGGAGCTGTGCCTGGGAAGATCGTAGCGTCAGCGCCGAACAAAGCGATTGCCGGCATAAGTACGAACCAGCTCAGAGTACCTCCTGCAAGCATGTAGCTTGAAATCTTCGGTCCACAGATGAAGCCGACACCTGCAAGAGCAGGAAGAACCTGAATACCGATCTGAGATCCTGCATAGCTTTTGAAAGCATAACCGATTTCGCTTGGGAATAATTTGAATCCGTCTGCGATGAATTTGTAAGCTGCTGCGATACCGAGTCCTGCGAATACAGTACCTGCTTTTGCGCCTCCCTCTTCTCCTGCAAGAAGAACTTCTGCGCAGGCTGTTCCTTCCGGGAACGGAAGTGTGCCGTGTTCTTCAACGATCAATGCCTGACGAAGCGGCACCATGAAGCAAATTCCGAGGACACCTCCGAAAAGTGCAACGAGAAAGATCGTCATCATACTTGGGAAAGCGATTTTTCCCTCCTCAGCCCAGATAAATAATGCAGGCAGAGTGAAGATAGCACCTGCCGCTACAGACTCTCCGGCGGAACCGATTGTCTGCACAAGATTGTTTTCGAGAATGGAATCCTTACGAAGAATCACACGGATGATACCCATAGAGATAACTGCTGCCGGAATGGAAGCTGATACTGTCATACCGACGATCAGTCCGAGGTATGCGTTTGCGGCTCCGAAAACGACTGCAAGGATAATACCAATCACGATTGAAGTTACCGTAAACTCCGGAACGATTTTATCTGCCGGAATATACGGTTTGAACTCATTTTTCTTTTCCATGATGTTCATTCCTTTTCCTTTCTGTAAAATTAAAGACTTTGTAGTAAAGTCTATAACATTATACCACTTTGGCGTGATAAAAGGAAGAAGAAAAATTTGTATTTATGCAATATTCGTCAATATTTCTACAGTAATATTAATATTTATTAATATTAGGACGGTTTTTTTTGACATATTCTGCGTTTTGGATAAAATTGCAGGGGAAAACGGCGAAGAAGAAATTCAGGCGGAGCGGGCGGAGAGATTTTACACTTTATATTTCAGGAAGATTCTTTTATAATAAGAGGCAGCAAGACGGAAGGTGAAAAGTGGAAATGAATGAAATTTTAGAACAGGCGCTTCCTTTTTGGGAAAGTCTGACAGATAAACAGAAAGAAGAAATCAGGAACAATATGGTAAAAACAGAATGCCAAAAGAAAACGCAGCTCCATTTCGGCGGCGGAGAATGCGCCGGAGTCCAGATCATCGGAAAAGGAAGAGTGCGGGTATTTATTACATCACCGGGCGGCGGAGATATTACATTATTCCGTTTGCTGGAAGGAGATGTCAGTATTCTGAGCGCGGCGTGTATGCTTAACGGTATGGATGTGGAGCTTGATATGGAGATGGAAACAGACTGTGAACTTTATACGATTCCAAAGTGTGTGTATCGCAAACTGTATGATGAGAGCGGAATTGTGAAAGACTATACGATGGAGATGATATCGGAAAAGTTTTCTGACATCATGTGGCTGTTTAATCAGTTCGTTTTTTCAAATGTAGCATCTCGTATCGCATCGGCTCTGCTCGACCATAAAGTGATGGAGCGCTCAGACAGTCTGGCGATTACGCACGAGGCATTGGCGCGGGATGCGGGGACAGCGAGGGAAGTAGTGACAAGGATACTGAAGCAGTTTCAGGCTGACGGACTTGTGAAACTGACCCGCGGGAAAGTGGAAATACTTAACGAGGCAGGACTGAGAAAAATCTAATCTTGAAACGGCAAAACGGCACATAGATGTTAATTGTGATTTTGTCACTGAAAAGAAAATTCATCCGGTATAATATAAAGCCATACTCAATGAAAGAAAACAAAAATCGAATCAATAAAAACAGACCGAATAAGGTCGGGAAAAGGAGAAAGAAAAATGGCAGTAGTAAAATTAACAACGGCAAATTTTGATCAGGAAGTTCTTCAGGCAGATCGCCCGGTATTGGTAGATTTCTACGCTGACTGGTGCGGACCGTGTAAGATGATGGGACCGGTAGTAGAAGAGATTTCCGGAGAATTGGACGATGTAAAAGTATGTAAGATCAATATTGACGAAGAGATGGAAGTAGCGCAGCGCTACGGTGTTATGAGCATCCCGACATTTATCGCGTTTAAAAACGGAGAGATGACAGGAAAACAGGTCGGCGCTGTTCCGAAGGGAGCGCTTGCAGATCTGGTAAAATAACAAAACATAGTAAAGGACAGATAAACCGGCTTCTTGTCAGGAATGTGCACGGGTAGTATAATCAAGAAAAATATGTTGGAAGACCTGTGGCAGGAGGCGGTTTATGTCATTACAATTTATTATGGGAAATTCCGGAAGCGGAAAATCTTACTGTTTATATGATACGGTTGTTCGGGAAGCGATTGAAAATCCTGACAAGAATTATCTTGTCATCGTTCCCGAGCAGTTTACGATGCAGACACAAAAAGATCTCTGTCTTGCGCATCCAAAAGGCGGGATCATGAATATTGATGTGTTAAGTTTCGGGCGTCTGGCGCACCGCGTTTTTGAAGAGGTGGGTCAGGATGCCCGTGTTGTGCTTGATGATGAAGGAAAAAATCTTGTTTTGCGCAAAATTGCGGGCGAGTGTGAAAAAGATCTGAAGGTCTTTAAGGGAAACCTGAAAAAACAAGGTTATATAAGCGAAGTGAAGTCTGTTCTTTCGGAATTTGCGCAGTATGGCGTAGACTTTGAACGTTTGGATGATTTTATGAAAGAAGTGCCGCCTGAAAGTTATCTGCATTATAAACTGGATGATATCCGAACTATATATGAAAAATTTGAAGAGTATTTAAGTGAAAAATACATTACAAAAGAAGAAATGCTCGATGTGCTCAGCGACGCTGTTCCGTATTCCGATATTTTAAAAGGAAGCGTGGTGGCGATGGACGGGTTTACAGGTTTTACGCCTGTACAAAACCGTTTGATCGGTGAGCTTTTTTCAGTGTGCGAAAAAGTGATGATCACAGTGACGATGGACGGAAGAGAAAATCCGTATGTATATGAACATCCGTATCAGATTTTTGCGCTCGGCAAACAGATGGTCACATCTCTTATGAAGATTGCGGGTGAGAAAAAAACAGAGATTGAAGAACCGATATGTTTGTTTGAAAGGCCGGTGTATCGTTTTCGGGATTGTTCGGAAATGGCGTTTTTGGAAACAGAACTATTCCGGTATTCAGGCGCAAAATATAACGGAAGCTGTGAGTCTGTATCGCTGCATGAAGTGCGCTCTCCGGGAAAAGAGGCAAAGTATGTAGCAGAAAGTATCAGGCGGTTAGTGAGGACAAAAGGATACCGATACAGAGACATTGCCGTGATCGCGTCAGATATGAATGTGTATGCGGATGTGTTGGAAAAAGCATGTGCTTCTTTTGACATACCTGTGTTTATGGATCATAAGAAAAGTATTCTTCTGAATTCTTTTGTAGAGTATGTCCGCAGCCTTCTGGGGATGATACAGGAAAATTTTACTTATGAAAGCGTATTTCGTTATTTAAGATCCGGATATTGTGAATTTACGGAAGATGAGATCGACCGATTGGAAAACTACTGTCTTGCGCTGGGGATAAAGGGATATAAAAAATGGCAGCAGGCATGGGCGAGGAAAACGAAAGAGGCGGATGAGGAAGAAGTGGAAAAGTTAAATCATCTGCGCGTGAAATTTGTCGAAAAGATCGATCCGCTTATGTTCGTTTCAAGACAGAAAAAAAAGACGGTGCTTGACATTACGCTTGCGGTATATGAATTTATCGCAGGAGAGCATCTTCAGGAGAAATTGGAACAACAGCAGAAATTTTTCGCAGAACAGGGAGAACTTACACTTGCAAAAGAATATGAGCAGATCTACCGGATCGTCATGGAGTTGTTTGACAAGTTTTCGGAACTGTTAGGCGACGAGCCGATTACGCTGAAAGAATACTGCGAGCTTCTTGACGCCGGATTTGAAGAGGCGAAAGTGGGAGTGATTCCTCCGAGCATTGACCAGGTTGTGATCGGAGACGTAGAGCGTACAAGAATGAAAGATATCCGCGCCTTGTTTTTTGTCGGAGCGAACGATGTGCTTTTGCCGGGCAATGCGGGAACGGGCGGCATTTTGTCTGAGCGGGACAGAGAAAAATTCAAAGAGAAAGATATCTCGTTGTCGCCCGGACCGAAGGAAAAAATCTATATACAGAAATTTTATTTATATACGGCGCTGACAAAACCGACGGAACTTCTAAGCCTGTCATGGTCAAAGGTGTCGGGGGAGGGAAAATCTCTGCGTCCGGCGTATTTGATACAGGAGCTTCGCAGGCTGTTTCCGAATCTGTCCGTTGTCGATGAAGAAAACAGAAAGCTTAGCGACAGAGAGATCAC
>ENA-ORSR01001511-ORSR01001511.1-human-gut-metagenome-genome-assembly--contig:-NODE-1511-length-15950-cov-6.326077_pt1 | contig 15950 bp, 10 predicted proteins | sample MGYA00241901_ERZ509166 | MGnify/ENA primary metagenome ERZ509166 (study PRJEB26280, sample SAMEA2338860) | human gut metagenome | biome: human gut; feature: human-associated habitat; material: faeces... | reverse complement strand
TAGGGAAATCATTGATTCAACTTGCCGTGGAACGTTTTTCCTCATTGTGTCCCTTGAGTAATTTTTGGGTGGTGACAAGTGAACAGTATGTGGGGATCGTTCAGCAACAATTACCGGAAATACCGCTAGATAATATTCTTGCTGAGCCGGAGGCTCGTAACACGGCTCCTTGTATCGCTTATGCCTGCTGGAAGATCAAGTGTAGGTTCCCTAATGCCAATATCGTCGTAACACCTTCAGATGCCTTGGTGATCGATGTGATTGGATTTCGAAAGGTGATTGCGCAGGCTCTTTCATTCACGCAAGAGCGGAAGGCGATTGTGACGATAGGAGTCAAACCTTCAAGACCAGAAACTGGGTATGGATATATAAAAACATTTTCTTCCTCTATAAAGAATGAGGTCGTAAAGGTTGAGGCATTTAAGGAAAAGCCCAACCGAAAGGGGGCAGAAGATTACTTGGCTGATGGTCATTATTTTTGGAATGCGGGTATCTTTGTGTGGCATGTAGACATGATTATGGAGGCTATCCGTAAATATACACCGGAACTGGCGAGAGTGATGGACAAGATGAGTTTAAGCTTTTATACGGATGATGAGAAAAGAGTAATAGGAGAACTATTCCCTACTTGCGAAAAGATCTCGATAGATTATGCGGTGATGGAGAAAGCTGAAGAGGTTTATATGCTGTCTGCTGAGTTTGGCTGGAGTGATTTGGGTAGCTGGGGATCACTACATTCCTTGTTACCTCAAGATATGGATGGGAATTCAGCCGTGGGGGCAGAGGTACGGATGATCGATTGTGCTGGATGTGTTGTGCACACCTCGGATGAGCGCAAAGTCGTGATTGAAGGACTTAAGGATTATATCGTAGCTGAAAAGAATGGGCAACTATTGATTTGTCGTTTACGGAATGAGCAGATGATAAAGGAGTGGGGAAGATAGGGATTTTCCTGCTTTCTGATAAAAAATAATCACCTTGGACATTCATTTCCTTTTTGAAGGGGGGAGACGAATGGCTGGGGTGATTATTTTTTTTAGGTGATGACTATAATATTACCACATCATACCCATGAGCCAGAATGGAATGGCGTTGCCTACAGGGTAGTCGGTGTTGTCTCTCAAGACGTAATCCGCTTCTTTAGGATTTTTATTTTTTCCTCCAACTTCTAGGGTTTGTGATACATGGTCTTTTGTAATCACATAATCACCTTTCTTCTCGTCTTTCATGGCGTTTATCTCGTAACCTGCCCTAGAAAAGCAGTGGACAATGTAGGCTTCACGTTCCGTTCCTTGGTCTGCATTCAAAACCTTATAAGCACACGGGTCTGCGAACAACATTTTTGCGCCAGTGCTACGGGCTTTCGTGTCATTGGGGTACCTTACTATTTTCAATAGATCTACACTTTCCATCACAAAGAGCAGTTGATAGAGTTTTTCCGCTCCTATTCCCCAGTCGGAGCATAAGGAGGTGACTTGTACACGAGGTATTGAGGAGTTTGCCAGTGTGCCGATAATGGCTCGCATCACACGTAGGTTGTTTTCGGAAATGCTAGGCAGGAAGAACGGTATATCGTTATTGAGAATTTTGTCGATGATAGCCATGTAACGTGCTTCGAAATCTTTCTCTTGGTAGAAAGGACGTGTACCGTAACTACGATAATTGAGGAAATGGTTCAACAGCTCCGCATCTGGTTGTGTAGGTAGTATTGTGTCTCCTAGTTTATACTTGGGGTATATTTGGCCAGTTTCAAGATATAGAAATTCTCTGAACGACATTAAAGGCATCTGTATCGCTACATAGCGTCTGGACAAGTCGGCTTTGCCATCACGAAGTACTAACGATGAGGAATCTGAAATCCAGATGATTTTTCCTGGATAGTCATCATACAAGGCCTTCAGATGTATGCTCCAGTTTGATGCGTAGTGAATCTCGTCGATAATAACACCTTCATAACCAAGCATGAATACGCTACTAACTAAGTCATAGAGCGGTTCGCCAATAATCTTCGGATTATCAGCAGAAAAGTATAATAAGCGCCTGCCTTGTGAATGATGGAGTAGAAATGTAGATTTGCCACATCCTCTGGCACCGGTTAGCATCAGGTTTTTAGGGAGCTCATCAAACTCCGTGGTAAATGGCCGCAATCTCTGCGGAAGAGCCGCTAATCGGCGTTGCATGGCCGTTATCAGTGTTTGGAGTATATTTGTATTCATTCTATGGAATTTATATTTACGCACAAAATTACCGAATTATTTCTATGATAGAAAGAATTTATGCAAGAATATTTCTGTGCCAGAAAGAATATTGGTGTTTTTCTTTCTGTTACGGAAATATTACGGTTCTCGGATGGATATCTTTGAAAGGCCTCTTTCAAGAGGGAAATGAGTGGCTTATGGATTGAAAATAAAACGCTCCCTTTTGCTTATAAAATGTAAGCTTTGTTAACCAAACGTCCGATAAAAACATTTTTTCCGTGAAAGTGTCAATTATTTTATGTTTGTTTAAACAATATGTTAGGTATTGTCTGTATCTTTGCGGCAAAATCAAAAAGTTGATTCGACAATGGAAGTATTGAAGCACGAGTGTGGTGTTGCCATGGTCCGGTTACTGAAACCCTTGGAGTATTATCACGAGAAGTACGGTAGTTGGATGTATGGACTGAACAAGCTCTATTTGCTGATGGAAAAGCAGCATAACAGGGGGCAGGAAGGAGCGGGCTTAGCCTGCGTGAAGTTAGAGGCAAATGCCGGAGAGGAATATATGTTCCGTGAACGGGCCGTCGGGACCGGAGCTATTACCGAGATATTTGCCGCAGTTCACGAACACTACAAGGATTTAACCCCCGAGCAACTCAACGATCCGCTATTCGCCAAAGCCAACCTACCTTTCGCCGGAGAGCTTTATATGGGCCACCTCCGTTACAGTACCACCGGAAAATCCGGAATCTCTTATATCCATCCTTTTTTACGACGCAATAACTGGCGTGCAAAGAACCTTGCCGTTTGCGGAAATTTCAACCTGACAAATGTTCATGAGGTATTCGAGGAGATCACGGCGATCGGCCAGCATCCCCGGAAATATTCCGATACGTATATTATGCTGGAGCAGCTGGGACACCGGCTGGACCGGGAAGTGGAGCGCCTGTACCAAAAGTGTGAGGCGGAAGGATTGAGAGGGATGGATATCACGCATGCCATCGAGGATCAAATCGATTTGTCGAACGTGCTGAAGCGCTGTACTCCGGGCTGGGATGGTGGTTTCGTGATTTGCGGTATCACCGGTAGTGGCGAGTCGTTTAGCGTACGGGACCCGTGGGGAATCCGTCCGGCCTTCTATTATGCGGATGATGAGATTATCGTGTTGGCTTCCGAGCGTCCGGTTATACAAACCGTGATGAACGTGCAGGTAGAGGATATCCGGGAGTTGAATCGGGGAGAGGCGATACTCGTCAACAAGAAAGGCGAGTGGCATATCTCCCAGATCGTGGAGCCGAAAGAGAATAAGGCTTGTTCCTTCGAGCGTATCTACTTCTCACGGGGTAGCGACGTGGATATTTACAGGGAAAGGAAGCGTTTGGGAGATAATCTCGTGCATCCGATCTTGAAAGCGGTGGATTATGATTTGAATCATACCGTCTTCTCTTTTATCCCGAATACGGCTGAGGTCGCTTATTTCGGGATGCAGGAGGGATTGAACAACTATTTGAATAAGCTGAAGAAAGAATGGATCGCCGATCGTAGTCACTTGCTTAGGGAAGAGGAACTGGAGCAAATCCTTTCCATGCGAATCCGCTCGGAGAAAGTAGCTATAAAAGATATAAAATTACGTACATTTATCGCTGAGGGCAATAGCCGCAATGATCTGGCGGCGCACGTATATGATATTACTTACGGAAGTATTGAACCTTTTATCGATAATCTGGTTGTGATAGATGATAGCATCGTGCGGGGTACTACCTTACGCCAGAGTATTATCGGTATCTTGGATCGCCTGCATCCGAAGAAAATCGTGATCGTAAGTTCTTCTCCACAGGTACGTTACCCGGATTATTACGGTATCGATATGTCCCGGATGAACGAGTTTATCGCTTTTAAGGCTGCGGTGGCCCTGTTACGTGACCGGAGGATGGAATACGTGATCTTGGACGCTTATCAAAAGGCGAAGCGACAACAAACAGCGGCGGATGGTCCGTTGGTGAATTACGTAAAGGAGATATACGCCCCGTTTACGGACGAGGAGATATCCGTTAAGATGGTGGAGTTGCTTACACCGGCCGGGACGCAGGCGAAAGTAGAGATCGTCTACCAGACTTTGGAGGGCTTGCATGCCTCTTGTCCGGAGCATCCGGGTGACTGGTATTTCTCCGGCGATTACCCGACACCGGGCGGAACTCGGTTAGTGAACGAGGCTTTTATTCACTATATGGAAGAAGAATATTTAGTGAAATGACACAACATACAGATTCTATGCAGACAAACAGAACAGCAACTTTGATGTTAGACGACGGTACCGTCTTCCGTGGCTACTCTTTCGGCTATGAGAGACCGGTGGCTGGCGAGGTCGTGTTCAATACCGCTATGACCGGATATCCGGAGAGCTTGACGGACCCTTCGTACGCAGGCCAGTTGATGGTGTTGACTTATCCGCTCGTTGGTAACTACGGTGTCCCGCCTCGTACGTTCGAGCCGAACGGGATCGCTACGTTTATGGAGAGCGAGAAGATCCACGCCGAGGCGATTATCGTTAGCGATTACAGCCATGAGTATAGCCACTGGAACGCCGAGTGCAGCTTGGGCGACTGGTTGAAGGAGGAGAAGATCCCGGGCATATACGGTATCGATACGCGTGCGTTGACTAAGAAATTGCGTGAGCATGGCGTGATGATGGGACGTATCGTTATCGGCGATGCCGATAACGAAATTGGAAATGGGGAATTGAAGATCGAGGATTATGAGCATGTGAACTATGTGGATCGGGTATCGTGCAAGGAGATTATTTGTTACCTGCCCGATGGTACGAGCCAGACCTGTTCTTTATCGGAAGCCTCCGATTCCCGATTCTCGATTCTCAATTCTCAATTCCTAAAGCGCGTCGTGCTTTTGGACTGCGGCGTGAAACATAACATCATCCGTTGCCTGTTGAGGCGTAACGTGGCGGTGATCCGTGTGCCTTGGGACTACGACTTCAATCAGCTGGAATACGATGGCTTGTTTATCAGCAACGGTCCGGGCGATCCGGATACTTGCGATGCCGCCGTGCGGAATATCCGTAAGGCGCTTTCCGGGGATAAGCCGATTTGCGGTATTTGCATGGGTAACCAGTTGTTGGCGAAAGCCGGCGGTGCTTCTATTTATAAATTGAAGTACGGTCATCGTAGCCATAACCAGCCGGTACGTATGGTAGGCACGGAGAAATGCTTCATCACCTCGCAGAACCATGGTTACGCCGTGGATAACGATACGCTGGGTGAGGAGTGGGAACCGCTGTTCATCAATATGAATGACGGGACGAACGAGGGTATCAAGCATAAGACGAAGCCTTTCTTCTCCTCTCAGTTCCATCCCGAGGCTTGCAGCGGGCCGCTGGATACGGAGTTCATGTTTGATAAGTTCGCGGACTTACTGTAGCCCCGTTCGTTTCCGGGTGTCGGAATAACCCGTTTCCGGGTGTCGGAATAACTCGTTTCCGGGTGCTGGAATAACCCGTTTCCGAGTATCGGAATAACCCGTTTCCGGGTGTCGTAAATACAAACATTAAAAAAATGAAGCAATGAAAGAAGATATAAAGAAAGTCCTGATACTCGGTTCCGGAGCCTTGAAGATTGGTGAGGCGGGCGAGTTCGATTATTCAGGCAGCCAAGCCCTGAAGGCGATTAAGGAAGAGGGGATTCAAACGGTATTGATCAATCCGAATATCGCTACGGTACAGACCTCGGAAGGAGTCGCGGACACGGTTTATTTCCTGCCCGTTACTCCTTTTTTTGTGGAAAAGGTGATCGAGAAGGAACGTCCGGAAGGTATCTTGCTCGCTTTCGGCGGGCAGACGGCGTTGAATTGTGGCGTGGCCCTTTACCAAAGCGGCGTGCTGGAGAAGTATGGCGTGAAGGTATTGGGTACCCCGGTGCAGGCTATCATGGATACCGAGGATCGGGAGTTGTTTGTACGCAAGCTGGATGAGATCGACGTGAAGACGATCAAGAGCGAGGCCGTGGAGAACGCCGCTGACGCTCGTCGTGCGGCCGCTGAGCTGGGGTATCCGGTCATCGTCCGTGCCGCTTATGCGCTGGGGGGCTTGGGTTCCGGTTTCTGCGACAATGAGGAAGAATTGGACGTGTTGGTAGAGAAGGCTTTCTCTTTCTCTCCGCAAGTATTGGTGGAGAAAAGCTTGAAGGGCTGGAAAGAGGTAGAGTACGAGGTGGTGCGCGACCGCTTCGATAACTGTATCACGGTATGTAACATGGAGAATTTCGACCCGCTGGGAATCCATACGGGAGAGTCTATCGTGATTGCCCCCTCGCAGACCTTGAGCAATACGGATTATCATAAGTTACGTGAGTTGGCGATCCGTATCATTCGCCATATCGGTATCGTGGGCGAGTGTAACGTGCAATACGCTTACGATCCGGAGAGTGAGGATTACCGGGTGATCGAGGTGAACGCCCGCTTGAGCCGTTCTTCGGCCTTGGCTTCTAAGGCGACCGGTTATCCGTTGGCTTTCGTGGCCGCTAAATTAGGCTTGGGCTACGGTTTGTTCGACTTGAAAAACTCCGTGACGAAAACGACTAGCGCTTTCTTTGAGCCGGCTCTCGATTACGTGGTATGTAAGATCCCTCGCTGGGACTTGGGTAAGTTCCACGGCGTGGCTCGTGAGTTGGGTTCCAGCATGAAGTCGGTTGGCGAGGTGATGGCGATCGGACGTACTTTCGAGGAGGCTATCCAGAAGGGCTTGCGTATGATCGGGCAGGGTATGCACGGTTTCGTGGAGAATAAGGAGTTGGTGATCGAGGATATCGATAAGGCTTTGCATGAGCCTACCGACCGCCGTATCTTCGTTATCTCGAAGGCATTCCGAGCCGGTTATACGGTAGACCAGATTCATGAGCTTACCAAGATAGACCGATGGTTCCTACAGAAACTATATGGAATCATGCAGACCTCCAAGGAGCTTCACGCTTTCGATATGAAGGGGATCCAACGTTGGCGCATCAATCCGGAGTTGATCCGCCGGGCGAAGATACAAGGTTTCTCTGATTTCCAGATCGCCCGTGCGATCGGTCTCGACGGGGATGTGGAGAAGGGTATGATGTTGGTTCGCCAGTTCCGTAAGGAGCATGGCATTCTTCCGGTGGTGAAACAGATCGATACCTTGGCCGCCGAGTATCCGGCGCAGACGAATTACCTGTACCTGACGTATAGCGGTACGGAAAACGACGTGACGTATTTGGGCGATCATCGCTCGATTGTCGTGCTGGGTTCCGGCGCTTACCGCATCGGTAGCTCGGTGGAGTTCGACTGGTGTGGCGTGCAGGCCTTGAATACGATCCGTAAGGAGGGTTACCGCTCCGTGATGATCAACTACAATCCCGAGACGGTATCTACCGACTATGATATGTGCGACCGCCTTTATTTCGACGAGCTTACCTTCGAGCGTGTGATGGATATCCTTGAGCTGGAGAACCCCCACGGCGTGATCGTCTCCACCGGTGGCCAGATCCCGAATAACTTGGCGATGCGTCTGGACGAGCAGCATGTGAATATCTTGGGGACATCCGCCAAGAGCATTGATAATGCCGAGGACCGTGAGAAGTTCTCCGCCATGTTGGATCGTATCGGCGTGGATCAGCCCCGCTGGAAAGAGCTTTCTTCCATGGAGGATATCAATGGTTTCGTGGCGGAGGTAGGCTTCCCCGTATTGGTTCGCCCGAGTTACGTGCTGAGTGGCGCTGCCATGAATGTCTGCTCGAATCAAGAGGAGTTGGAGCGTTTCTTGAAATTGGCCGCCAATGTCAGTAAGAAGTATCCGGTGGTGGTAAGCCAGTTCATCGAGCATGCGAAAGAGGTGGAGATGGATGCCGTGGCCGATCATGGCGAGATCGTGATGTATGCCATCAGCGAGCATATCGAGTTTGCCGGGGTACATTCCGGCGACGCTACGATTCAGTTCCCGGCCCAGAAATTATATGTGGAGACGGTTCGTCGTATCAAGCGTATCAGTAAGCAGATCGCTAAGGAGCTGAATATCTCCGGCCCGTTCAATATCCAATATCTGGCGAAGGGCAATGAGATCAAGGTGATCGAGTGCAACCTTCGTGCCAGCCGTTCCTTCCCGTTCGTGAGCAAGGTGCTGAAGATAAACTTCATCGAGTTGGCTACCCGTGTCATGCTGGGCTTGCCGGTAGAGAAACCGAATAAGAATGAGTTCGATTTGGATTACGTGGGTATCAAGGCCTCTCAATTCTCGTTCAATCGCTTGCAGAAAGCCGATCCGGTATTAGGGGTCGATATGGCTTCCACGGGCGAGGTGGGTTGTCTGGGCGACGATGTATCCGAGGCGGTGTTGACGAGTATGCTCGCTGTCGGGCAACGGGTTCCGGAGAAGAATATCCTCCTGTCCACCGGTACGCCGAAGCAGAAGGTAGCCATGCTGGATGCCGCTAAGATGTTGGCGACGAAAGGCTACAACCTATTCGCTACGGGAGGTACGCACCGTTTCTTGGCGGAGAATGGCATTCCGAGTACGAAGGTGTACTGGCCGAGCGAGAAGGGAGAACCGCAGGCGCTTAAGATGCTTCATGAGAAGCAGATCGATATGGTCGTGAATATCCCTCGTGACCTTTCCGCCGGCGAGCTTGACAACGGCTATAAGATCCGCCGTGCCGCCATCGACCTGAATATCCCGTTGATTACGAATGCCCGTCTGGCGAGCGCTTTCATTCAAGCCTTCTGTACCTTGAGCGTAGATGATATCTGCATCAAGAGTTGGCAGGAATATAAATAAATGGGGGCTTGATGTAAATCAAGTGGTATTTATTTCGTAAGTTTGCGGAAACAAACAAAAACAACCATGAATATGGATACAGCGATATTTATAGCTCGCAGGATTGCGGCGCAATCGATTCTACTCAGTGAGGAAGCTGTTGAGAAACTGGCCTCTATCTTAATCCGGACAGAATTGAAAAAAGGCGCCCTGTTTTTGAGCGAAGGAGAGGTTTGTACGCAACTCGGTTATGTCTATAAGGGAATGGTTCGCCAGTTTTACTTCAAGAATAAGAAAGAGCTGACCGAGCATTTCGCCAGCGAGGACAACATCTTCATTTGCATCGAGAGCTTCTTGCGCCAACGTCCCGCTAATCTGTTGGTGGAGGCCTTGGAGAATACGGTACTGTATGGTATTCCTCATGATCCTTTATTGGCATTGTGCGCCGAGGATTACGAGATCGAGGTCATGTATCGCCGCCTGTTGGAGAATTCGCTGATCCTGTCTCAACGGAAAGCGGATTTCCTTCGTTTCGAGACCGCTAATGAACGTTATGCCCGCTTATTGAAAGAACACCCTGAGATCGTGCAGCGTGCCCCCTTGTCCCATATCGCTTCTTATTTGTTGATGACTCCCGAGACGTTGAGCCGGGTTAGGGCAAATATGCAGTTGTGATGGGCCTTTAGGTGTTAATTATATACGGTGTCGTATATAAGGATATAAAGATATAATTAGTATGAAGGTAGGATTATTTATCCCATGTTACATTAACGCGGTGTATCCCGAAGTGGGTATCGCCTCGTATAAATTGTTGAAGCATGTGGGTGTGGATGTCGATTATCCGATGGACCAGACCTGCTGCGGACAACCCATGGCGAACGCCGGCTTCGAGGATGAGGCGGCTCGCTTGGCCCTCCGGATGGAGGAACAGTTTAAGAACTATGACTACGTGGTAGGCCCCTCGGCCAGTTGCGTAGCCTTCGTAAAAGAGAACCATCCCCATATATTGGGAAAGCGGGATCACGTTTGTATGAACAGTAAGAAGATTTATGATATCTGCGAGTTCTTGCACGACGTGGTGAGACCGGGATCCCTGCCGGCCGTTTTCCCGCATAAGGTGAGTATCCATAATAGTTGCCACGGGGTGCGTGAGTTGCATCTCTCGTCGCCCAGCGAGCGTAATATCCCGTACTATTCCAAGTTACGTGATCTTCTTTCCTTGGTGAAAGGTATCGAGGTGTTCGAGCCGAGGCGGGTGGACGAATGTTGCGGTTTCGGCGGTATGTTCGCCATCGAGGAGCCTGAGGTCTCTACTTGCATGGGACAAGACAAGGTAAAGGATCATATGAGTACCGGCGCCGAGTATATCACCGGGGCGGATAGCTCTTGCCTGATGCATATGGAAGGGGTTATCAAGCGGGAGAAACTTCCGATCAAGACTATTCACATCGTTCAAATATTAGCGTCCGGATTATGAGTACGAAACATGCTATAGCTGCGGCCCGTTTCCTAGAGAATAAGGAGAATGAGGCTTGGCACGACCATACGCTTTGGATGGTACGTACCAAACGGGATAAGATGAGCCATTCGCTTCCCGAGTGGGAGCGGTTGAGAGAGTTGGCTTCGGAGATCAAGCTTTACTCCAACAGCCATCTGGACACGCTTCTGGAGGAGTTCGAGAAAAATGCGATCGCCAACGGGGCTATCGTGCATTGGGCGAAAGACGCTGATGAATATTGTGCCATTGTGTACGAGATACTGAATGAACATAATGTCCACCATTTCATCAAAAGCAAATCCATGCTCGCCGAAGAGTGTGGATTGAATCCTTTCCTGATGGAGCGGGGCATCGATGTCGTAGAGTCCGATTTGGGCGAACGCATCCTGCAACTGATGCATCTCGAACCGAGCCACATCGTACTGCCCGCCATTCACATCAAACGGGAACAGGTAGGCGAACTATTCGAAAAGGAGATGGGCACGGAAAAGGGAAACTTTGATCCGACCTACCTGACTCATGCCGCACGTAAGAACCTGCGTCATCTCTTCCTCAATGCCGAAGCCGCCATGACAGGCGCCAACTTTGCCGTCGCTTCAACCGGTGACATTGTGGTCTGTACCAATGAAGGAAATGCCGATATGGGTACTTCCTACCCGAAACTGAACATTGCCGCTTTCGGTATGGAAAAGATCGTCCCGGATTTGGACGCATTGGGTGTGTTCACCCGATTACTCGCCCGTTCGGCCACCGGACAACCGGTGACAACATATACCTCTCATTACCGCCGTCCCCGCGAAGGCGGTGAATACCATATTATCATCGTAGACAACGGCCGGAGTGCCTTACTATCCAAGCCCGACCATATCAAGACATTGAACTGTATTCGTTGTGGTGCGTGCATGAATACCTGCCCGGTGTACCGCCGCAGTGGAGGTTACTCTTATACGTATTTCATCCCCGGACCTATTGGCATCAACTTGGGTATGGCTCACGCTCCGGAGAAGTATTATGATAATCTTTCAGCCTGTTCTCTGTGTATGTCCTGTTCCGATGTCTGTCCGGTGAAAGTAGATTTGGCCGAACAAATTTACAAATGGCGTCAGGATTTGGACGGACTGGGGAAAGCCAATACGGGAAAGAAGATCATGTCCGGTGGTATGAAATTCCTGATGGAGCGTCCGGCATTGTTCAACGCAGCCTTGTGGGCAGCCCCGGTGGTAAATGGCCTGCCCCGTTTCATGAAATACAACGATCTCGACGATTGGGGAAAGGGGCGTGAACTGCCGGAATTTGCCAGCGAGTCGTTCAATGAAATGTGGAAGAAAAACAAAGTACAGGGAAAGGAGGAATCCAAATGAGCAGCAGAGAAGATATATTAGCCAGCATCCGCCAGCATACGCAGACGCGTTATGATAAACCGGATATTGCGGATATGAAACGATTGTCATATCCTGATAAGATAGAACAGTTCTGTGCAATCAGCCGTGCGGTGGGGGGTACGGCAGTTGTATTGGGTGAAGGGGAAGATGTGAATGCGGTCATACGCCGGACTTATCCGGACGCCATGCGCATTGCTTCCGTATTGCCGGATATTTCCTGCGCTACATTCAATCCCGATAATTTGGATGATCCGAAAGAGTTGGACGGCACAGATGTTGCCGTAGTGAAAGGAGAAATCGGAGTGGCCGAAAACGGAGCCATCTGGATACCGCAGGCGGTGAAATATAAAGCAATCTATTTTATCTCGGAAAAGTTGGTTATTCTGCTCGACCGGAATAAAATTGTAGATACCATGTATGACGCCTACCGCGAACTGGACGGACAGGAATATCAGTTCGGAACGTTCATCTCCGGTCCGTCAAAGACTGCTGATATTGAGCAGGCTTTAGTGATGGGAGCGCATGGGGCACGGGACGTGTTAGTGATATTAACCTAATGTTTCTCTGTTGATTATTCTAAAATAAATTTGGTTTCAAAACAATGGAGTTTTATATTTGTTAGTACAAACGAAATGGAGACTCTGTTGACGCTGTAAAAACAGAGGCTCTATTGGTAAGAAATAGAGCCTTTGTTTCATATAAACAGAGCTTCCGTTTGATGTAAATAGAGGCTCTGTTTGGATAAAGTCCGGCTTTCATCTAATGTAGTAGAGGCTTTTGGAGAATATAGTCGAATGTCCTTTGATGTAAATAGAATATCTGTTTCTGTTTGTCCATAGTAGATAAATGAGTTCGTAGGATAAGAGTAGTAAAACGTTTAATTATAAATTATATGTATGCCAATAAAGTAAAGAAAATAGCCGCCGTCCATGACCTTTCAGGAATGGGGCGCGTATCTCTGACCGTCGTCATTCCTATTCTTTCATCTATGGGTTTTCAGGTCTGTCCGCTTCCTACGGCTGTATTATCCAATCATACGCAATATCCCGGTTTCTCCTTTCTCGACCTGACGGACGAGATGCCGAAGATTATTGCCCAATGGAAGAAACTGGAGGTAGAGTTCGACGCTATCTATACCGGATACTTGGGTTCTCCGAGACAAATTCAGATTGTTTCTGATTTTATCAGGGACTTTCGTCGGCCGGACAGCCTGATCGTTGCCGATCCGGTGTTGGGAGATAACGGACGATTATACACCAACTTTGATGGAGAGATGATAAAAGAAATGCGCCACTTAATCACGAAAGCAGATGTGATTACCCCCAATCTGACGGAACTGTTTTATTTATTGGATAAACCCTATAAAGCAGATAACACGGATGAAGAACTGAAAGAATATCTTCGTCTTTTGTCCGACAAAGGTCCGCAAGTGGTTATCATCACCAGTGTTCCTGTACATGATGAGCCTCATAAAACATCTGTCTATGCATATAACCGTCAGGGAAACCGCTACTGGAAAGTGACCTGCCCTTATCTGCCTGCACATTATCCCGGCACGGGCGATACTTTTACCAGTGTCATCACCGGCTCTTTGATGCAGGGAGACAGTCTGCCGATGGCATTGGACCGTGCCACACAGTTTATCCTGCAAGGTATCCGTGCCACTTTCGGGTATGAATATGATAACCGCGAGGGTATTCTATTGGAGAAAGTGCTTCATAATTTGGATATGCCAATACAGATGGCTAGTTACGAACTGATTTAAGATAGGCTTTGTGTTGTTATTACTATGCCAATAGGTTGGCACAACAATGCCACCTTGTTTGCACATTTGTGCCACTGTGTTGGCACAAATGTGCCTTCTTATTGGTATTTATTAAGTTCAGAATCGTACTGTTACTCTTGCCGGGAGTTTTCCACTTGTCCACTTAGGCCCTTCTTTGACAAGCCGGATGGCTTCTTTATCAGCGAATTCACATAATCCATGAATAACAGTGATATTTTGTGGCTTTCCTTCTTCATCAACAAAGAAAGAAAGGACTACCTCCCCTTTAATATCTTTACAGTTATCATCCGTTGGACGAACGAGATTCTCTTTCAGGTATTTTTGATAGCTACGTTTACCGATGACAGGTTGCGGAGTAATCTCTTTCTTTGCCTGTTCCTTAACCGTCACAACATTTCCGGTAGTTGTTGACTTCTTATTTTTCTTAGCGCCGTATCCCACTACCACCACTTCATTGAGTGCCTGTTTGTTTTCGTTCATGGCAATGAGCATCGTCCGGTTGGTATCTATCCGGATTTCTACCGGATTATATCCGATATACTCCGCTGTCAATCGTTTCTTATCATCCTTTTTGACTAACGAAAATTCTCCATTCATATTTGTGATGGTTCCGATATTCGTTCCTTTATATGTCACACTGGCTCCGATAAGCGGTTCTCCTTTTTCGTCGGTCACCCTCCCTTTAATCATGTTCTTTTGAGGAAGGATAGTCGCTACCTTAGCCAACTTCATTTTCTTATCAGATTCAGATTCGAAAGTATCCATCGTTGCTACTACTTCTTGCAATGCGGCAGTCTCTTCCGACACTTCCTCCATCACCGGCACACCTTGTTGTGGTTGGGAAGTCGCTTGGATTTTGGCAATCATATCTTTCTTATCCGCTTGTCTCGCAGTAATTTCGGAAACAGGAGTGGAATCTTCGGAAGCAGGAGTGGAATCTGTTTTTACCTTTGCGGTAGCCAATGCGATTTCCTTTTGTGGAGTTGCCGGAACTGTTGGAGTTGCAGGAATAGCCGGAGTGGGCGGAATTGCGGGTTCAGCCAACTTGGAGGAAACACTCTCTTTGGCAATGAACACTTCGTCCGTCATACTCTTTTTCAGGAACAGGAAATAACTGCTGACACCGAATCCGATAGCCAGACAGGCAGCGATGCTCCAAGTGATAGCACGAGTGTTCTTTTTCTTTGCCGAATGAGCTGAAACCTGCATCCGCAGTTTCTCGATCCGTTGTTCGTGATTTCCCTCCATCTGGCTGTAACCATCCATAGCATCGGCCAGGAAAGGATCCTGCATCGACTCTCGTTCCAGTCGGTGGGCCTCTTTTCCTTTGCGGAGTCCTCGTATGTAGTCCAATAGTTTCATAGGGCTTGTTTCTTAATACAAATTTTTAAATTTCGCTTTCCGTTCTGGATATAGCTTTTCACATTGTTCAGAGTAAATCCGGTCTGTTCCACAATGTCGGCATACGACATCTCTTCCAGGAAGAAACGCGTAATACTGGTCCGTTGTTCTTCGGGCAACTTTTCGAGACAGTGATGTAATGCCTTCAGTTGTTCCTCCGAACTTTCCTCTTCACTTAATAGATGCAGAAATTCGTCAGATTCCATAATATTAACCGTATAATCTAACGGAATTTCTTTATTTTCCTTCCGTAAAAGTTGCAGGCAATGATTCTTCGCCACCCGGTAGAGCCATGGCTTGAAAACTTTTATCTCATAATTTCCCAGTTTAGGCAATAAATCTTCAAACAACTGCATGACTGCTTCCTGTGCCCGGTCTTCATCATGCAGGTATTTCAGGCAAAGTCCGTACAGTAACGGGATATATCGGTTATATAATTCACCGAAATATTCCGTATCGCCGGACTTCGTATAGTGTATCAGTAATTCCTCGTCCGATAGTTTCGATATGTTTCTTTTGAAAAACAACATCTATTCCTCTTCTTCGTCGATAACGACTTGATATTTTTCTTTCATTCTTTCAAAATCACCTGTTATCTGCTCTAATATTTCATGTGTATCCGTACTCTTTACCAAAGCGGGCATACCATAATAGATGGATGCTTTGTATGGCAACAGGATCATCTTTCCTTTGGGTAAAGAGCGTCCCATACCGGTCATGAATACAGGAATATATTTCACTTCAGGTCGTAGCGATAGGATACGGGCAATGCCGGATTTTATTTTTCCCATCTGCTCCGGTTTCCCTCTGGTTCCTTCCGGAAAAAGAATCAGTGAATATCCGGCATCAATGGCTTCAAGCATCTTACGGATCGGATCGTGCTCCGAATCTTTTTCCCCTTTTC
>ENA-ORSR01001508-ORSR01001508.1-human-gut-metagenome-genome-assembly--contig:-NODE-1508-length-15969-cov-3.349504_pt1 | contig 15969 bp, 18 predicted proteins | sample MGYA00241901_ERZ509166 | MGnify/ENA primary metagenome ERZ509166 (study PRJEB26280, sample SAMEA2338860) | human gut metagenome | biome: human gut; feature: human-associated habitat; material: faeces... | reverse complement strand
GCCATTGGCTGACGGTCACCGTCTACACTGCCGAAAAATTCTTCTTCCAGCGCCTCGATCGGCGCATTCGAACACTTCACAACGATCAACGGCGCAGCCGCACGCGGACTGGCCTGGTGGATACCATGGGCCAAACGCTGCTTGCCTGTACCAGGCTCGCCCTGAAGCAGAATATTATTATCGCTGCGGGCGATACGCGAAGCCTTATGCTGCAAAGCCAAAAATTCGCTGGTCTCGCCCACCATACTGTACAGACTGTAGCGGGAGCTGTAGCCGGTAGCATGGGCAATCGTAGTTTTCAGGTCTTCGATCGACATCGACATCACCAGCGCGCTTTCGACCTCACTGCCAACTTTGATCGGCATGACCGTAGTAATATCTTCATAGGTACGGTCCTGCGTGATCCAGGTGATCTCACGACGATGTGTCGGTACACCCTGCAGAGCTTTTTTGATGGGGATATGCTCATAATTCAAAAAGACGTCTTCCAGATTCTGTTTGCCGTCCAGACGTTTCTGTGCATTATTATTACAGTATTTCAGCTGCTCGTCCTGACCGATCCAGTACACGGCCACCGGCAGTTCATTCATCATCAGCTGATAAATGCTCCAGTATTCCAGCATGGAAAGATGCTGTTCGATAGAATATTTCATCGTCAAAAGCAGCGACAGCAGCAGGTCATAAGGCAGATCGTTCTGATCCAGCGAAAAGAAGGAAATAATGTAGCGGATCTTGCCGTTGACACAGATCGGCGCACTGCAGGCATCGCCGGAATGACTGTCTTTGATCCACATTTCCGGACCAAACATTAAAAACGGTACATTATGCTCACGCGCAATACTGATGCTCGAGGTACCTACGTCCTCTTCCAGTACGCGCATCCCCTGTATATCTTCGATCACTCTCTGAAAAAAGGGCAGTGCATAATTTTTGATCACATAACCGTCTTCATCGATCAGCAGCATGCTCAGATTATGAATATTGAAATGCTGTTTGCTTTGTTCATACAAACCGTCGACATACTTTACGATAAACTCATGGGTCTTCTGATGTTCAACGATCTCCTCACGGCTCAGTTTATTGAGCTTAGGCATCGTTTCATGGGGCAGTTTCATCGCCCGGCAGCGCTGCCAGGACTCAGCCACCCAGGGATGGACGTTCGGATCGATGACACCGTCTTCCATAAACTTACGATAATAGGAAGCCAGTTTTTCCTTGTTACGTTTTTCACGGATCATTATTCAGACCCCTCCTCGATTTCATCAAATATCATAAAAGCACCTGTTGAATATTACACTTCACCGTTATCGACAAGAATACGGCGCGCCCCGTAATAATGGGATTTCCAATAAGTATTGTCCAGTGAATCGAGTACTACGCCGCGAGACGTCGATGCATTCCAGAACATGCCTTTTCCGGCATAAATTCCAACATGGGATGCGCCCGGCTCATAAGTCGAGAAAAAGACCAGATCGCCTTCCTTCAGCTGGTTTTTAAGGACAAAAACACCCTCTAAGACCTGCACATCCGCAGTACGCGGCAGCTGCGCCCTGTGCTTGCCAAAAACATACTGCACATAGGCCGAGCAGTCAAAGCCTTTAGGCGTTGTCCCTCCAAATTTATAAGGAGTACCTTTATATTTAGAAGCCGTTTTCACGACATCCCTGCCCTTGACATTGGTAATCCCTTCCTTTTTAAAGGCTTCCCATGTGACCTTTTTATAGGTTTTATCGTCCAGGCGTCCATTCGCTTTCAGTTTATGCTTTTTCTGAAAGTTTTTCAAACTGTCGGCAGTTGCTTTACTGAACTTACCGTCGGTACGGTCAGTAGCATATCCCAAAGTTTTCAGCTTCTGCTGAGTGACCATGATTTTCCAGTCCTTGTCACCCTCTTTAAAGGTTTTGGCAAAAGCTGCGGCAGGCAGCAGACAGATTATCAGCACAAAGGTCAGCAATGCGGTCATTTTCCTCATTACCATCGATCCCCTTCCTTGCACACTCAATATCTCGTATTGTTATAAACGTCCCAGTCCTTGATCTTACCTAATTCGGAAGCGCTCCAGGCAATCTCGCCCAGCAGCCTCTCCTTGTCTTTCGGCAGGGTCCCTGCCAGCTGAACATAATTAGAAACATGGTTACTGCGGAAAATGCACGGATGATCTTCCGGCAGTTCGACAGCAGCTAAAATACTATACAATTCTTCCATTAAACCCTGTGGTGGCAGCGGTTCAAATTCTCCGCGTTCAAACTGATCCAGCAGCTCGCTGCCGCGGTACAGCATCAAACACAACGCGCTCAGCATCGTCGGCTTGATAGCATTGATCGCTTTGGCAGTTTCCGCCGCATGGCGCTTGCTGCCTGGTTTGCCCGCCAGGCCCAGAATAATCATCATCGACAGCTTCATGCCTGCCGCAATAACCTTCCGGCCTGCTTCAACAGCCTCTTCGCCGCTGACGCCTTTCTTCACGGCCTGCAAGGTAATATCATCACCTGTCTCCATGCCGTAATAAAGCAGCTTCAAACCTGCTTCGCGCAGCTCGACCAGCTCTTCATGCGATTTACGCAGGATATCCTTTGGAGCGGAATAAGCCGCTACCCTCTGGAGCTTCGGAAAAGTTTTATATAACGCGTCTAAAATTTTTAAAAGACGCGGCGTCGACAGTACCAAAGCGTCACCGTCGGCTAAAAACACTCTGCGAACCGAATTTCTGCCGTGAACGGCAGCAGCCTCGATCTGTCTGGCGACCTCGTCCTCAGTCAGTACCTGAAACGGCACGCCTCTGTACATATTACAGTAAGTACATTTGTTATGGGCGCAGCCGCGGGTCACACGCAGGATAAAACTGCGGGCTTCACTGGGCGGACGGAAGACAGGAGTGTCATAAGAGTCAAAAAACATGTATACCTCCCGGTATCCTAAATTGTACCGGCAGTATCAAAAATACTCAACTTGATGACTGCCAGGATTACAGTAAAGCGATTTTAAGCTCGTAATAAGCAACTTATAATACACTTTACGATACCTATTATAACTTATTTTACAGTATTCCGCAGTAGTTTTTCGTGAATTTTTTGAGAAAATATGGCTAAAGTGTAAAATAAATCTGCTTTTTTTGTTAAATTTATAGCAAATATTCAGTGTATTATCAGGAAAAATGCACTTTTTTCAGGTACTTCACATTTTTTGTAGACAATCGTTTTTCTCTGCATTGTATTTACAACAAATATAGTTGACTTGCATTTTATTACATTCTTTACTATTTTTCTGATACCTGGCAATATTACTTGAAAATGTTGCTGAAACAATTGCTATTTCTGCAGTTACGCCTTATAATATATGTTAAATCTTTATTAGTATACACTATTTGTTTTTAACGAGGTGACAACATGTTTTCCCGTCTACATACCTTTATAGGCGGCACTCATATCGATGCTGCTAAAAATTTAACTGCGGAACTGCCGATCGAGGCTATCCCCGCACCCGAGAAAGTCGTGCTGCCGCTCTCGATGCATATCGGAGCTCCTGCCAAACCATTGGTACAGCCTGGCGAAAAGGTATATCTTGGACAAAAGATCGCCGAAGCCCAGGGAGCAGTCAGCAGCAATATCCATGCCAGTGTCAGCGGCATGGTCGTTGGCAGCGAAAGACGCTTTCTTCCCAACGGCACCGTCGCGGCCTGTATGGTCATCAAAAATGACGGCCAGGACACGCTCGACCCCACGATCACACCGCGTGAAAGCGGCCTGGTACTTCCGCCTGATGAGATCAGACAGCTTCTGGCAGAAAAAGGGATCGTCGGTATGGGCGGCGCAACCTTCCCGACACATGTCAAATACGCGCCGCAGAGCAGCGGCCGCATCATTGACACAGTTATCCTAAACGGTATCGAATGTGAACCCTTTATTACCGCCGACTACCGTATTCTTCTCGAACATGCCGATGAAGTAATTCGCGGCCTGAAATATTTCCTGAAAGCATCTTTAGCCAACAAAGGCATCATTGCCATCGAAGATAATAAACCACGGGCTATCGAGCTTTTTAATCAGCTTACTGCTGACGATCCTAATATCAGCGTCGTTGTCTGTCCCGAAAAATATCCTCAGGGTAGCGAACGCCATCTGATCTATGCCGTTACCGGCCGCGTTGTCCCTGAGAGAGCCCTTCCCTCGGCTATTGGCGTAATCGTCGATAATGTAGCCACTGCAATGCAGGCGGCTCTGGCAGTTAAAGACGACCTGCCCTGTTATGAGCGTATCGTCACTGTCAGCGGCAACGCCGTTCACAAACCGGGTAATTATCGTGTCCGCATCGGGACACTTTACAGCCACCTTGTCGAGCAGGGTGCCCAGGGCCTGAAAAACGATCCGGCCCGCATCATTTCCGGCGGTCCGATGATGGGCTTTTCCCTGCATTCGCTTGATTTTCCTGTTCTCAAGGGCACTGGCGGGCTGCTGCTTTTTGATCACCAGTCTGAACTGGCCAAGCTGCCGCCTGAAAATCCCTGTGTTCGCTGCGGAAAATGTGTCGATACCTGTCCGATGTTTTTAGAACCGACCCAGCTTTTCAAAGCAGTCAAACGTCGGGATTGGCCGGCGGCTTTGGCCGGCCACGTTGGTACCTGTATCGAATGCGGCTCCTGCGCCTATAACTGTCCAGCCCATATCCCCCTTGTCCAGTATATCCGCATGGGCAAACAGTTTATCCTTACTGACGGCTTCGGCGGTCATAACCCTTACTATAAAAAATAAGTATCTTGTGCACGTATAGAAAGGAAGACTCTTATGGAACCGGTCAAAGCTCCTGCGCCTTTAGTCATTATATCGTCATCGCCATATATCCATTGCGGCAGTACTATCAGCGCCGCTATGCGCGATGTTTTACTATCACTTCTGCCGGCTCTGGCCGCCGCTGTTTACTTTTTCGGCTGGCCGGCGCTCAGCGTTATCCTTACCTGCTGCCTCTCGGCTGTCATCTGTGAAGCGTTATGTCAAAAGCTCATGCAGAGGCCGATTACTGTCGGTGACGGCAGCGCCCTTTTAACCGGCCTGCTGCTGGCATTTTGCCTGCCGCCCGAATTATCACTGGGTCTGGCTGCCTTCGGCAGCTTCTGTGCTGTCGTTATCGGTAAGCAGGTCTTTGGCGGCTTGGGCAGCAATATCTTTAACCCTGCCCACTTAGGCCGCGCCATCCTGCTCGCTTCCTTCCCGGCACAGATGACGACCTGGACCATGCCCTGGAACACTGCTGCCGCAGAAGCAGTTACTAAAGCCACACCTTATACCGACGCTGTCAGCAGCGCTACACCGCTGGCAGCTCTGCGCCTGGCCGAAAGCGCCTGGCAGCGCGGGCTTAATGTCGACCTGCCCTCACTGAGCGCACTGTTTTGGGGTAATGTCGGCGGTTCCTTAGGCGAAACATGTGTCCCGGCGCTGCTTTTAGGCGGAATTTATCTGCTCTGGCGAGGACACATCGACTGGCGTATCCCTGCTGGCTATATCGGCACGGTTGTCGTTATTACTGCTATTTACGGCTGGCTGCGCGAATATCCGACCTGGTTTGCCATTTATCATCTGCTTTCCGGCGGGCTGATCATCGGCGCCTTTTTTATGGCTACTGACTGGGTCACCAGCCCGATCACCAAAAAAGGCCGGCTGATCTACGCACTCGGTCTTGGCATCCTTACAGCATTGATCCGCCTGCGCGGCGGTTATGTAGAAGGCGTCTGCTATTCGATCCTGATCATGAATATGGTCACTCCTTTGATTGACCGTTATGTAACTAACGTCCCCTTCGGAGGAGGTGCCCGCCATGAGTAAAGATATTCTGCGGCTGGCGGCTATCCTGCTCGTTATCTGCGGTATTGCCGCAGCCTGCGTTGGTACTGCCCACGACCAGACAGCACCTTTGATCGAAGCCCGCAAAGCAGACGCTGTCCGCGAAGGTTATAAGCAAGTACTGCCAGACGCCGGTCAGCTCACTGATGAACCGGCAGCAGGAAAGCATATCGTCGCTGTCAAACGTTCTGAAACAGACGGCCAGACCAACGGCTATATCTACACAGTCAATCCGGACGGCTACAGCGGTAAAGTAGTTATCATGCTGGGTATCGAATATCCCAGCGCCCGCATCAGCGGTGTAAAAATCCTGCAGCAAAATGAAACTCCCGGTCTGGGAGCAAAATGTACAGAACCGGCTTTTATAGACCAATTTTTGGGTAAGGATCTCAGCCATGATCTGACTGTCAGCAAAAATGCTTCCCAACCGCAGGAGATCCAGGCTATTACTGCTTCGACCATCACCTCCAAAGCCGTTGTCAAAGGCATCAATTCTGCCCGCAGACATTATCAGGAACATTTCGGCGCGAGCAAAGCCGCCGCAGGGAAAGGAGTGTAACCATGCTGCCAGAATTTACAAAAGGTATTATCAGGGAAAATCCGCTTTTTGTTCAGCTTTTAGGCGTCTGCCCGGCCCTGGCGACCACTTCTTCTTTAACTAATGCTCTTGGCATGGGCGCGGCTTTTACTGCGGTTCTGATCGGTTCTAACCTGATTATTTCCGCACTGAAAAAATTTATCCCCGCCAACATCAGGATACCAGCCTATATCGTCGTCATCGCCTCTCTGGTTACCGTGACCGAAATGCTGATGAATGCTTATGTACCGGCGATCTACGAATCTTTAGGTATTTTTATTCCGCTGATCGTCGTTAACTGTATCATTCTAGGACGGGCCGAAGCTTTCGCTTCTAAAAACGGCCTGTGGCTTTCCTTTCAGGACGCTGTCGGTATGGGTATCGGCTTTACGCTTGCTCTCAGCGCTATCGGCGCCTGCCGTGAATTTTTCGGAGCCGGTACCCTGCTCGGCCATGCCGTAGCACTGCCTGGAACGCAGCCCGTACTGCTGCTGATCCTGCCTGCCGGCGCCTTTCTGACCATGGGGCTGCTGTTTGGGGCACTCAACTATATCAAAGCCAGGCGGGAGGTAAACCATGGACAGTAATTTCGCCATTATCTTTTCTGCAGTTTTTATTTCCAATATCGTTTTATCACAATTCCTGGGCATCTGTTCCTTTCTGGGTGTTTCCAAAAGCCTGCGTAACGCGCTGGGGATGAGCGCTGCCGTTGCCTTCGTTATGGTACTGGCTTCACTGATCTCCTGGCTGGTTTATTATCTGTTCCTGGCTCCCTATGACCTGACCTATTTAAAGACTATCGTCTTTATTCTGGCGATCGCGTCTTTAGTGCAGCTGGTAGAAATGTTCATCAAGAAAATGCTGCCGGCACTGCATAAAAGCATGGGCGTATTTCTGCCGCTCATAACTACTAACTGTGCTATTTTAGGCGTTGCCCTTATCAATATCCAAAAAAACTATACACTCTGGCAAAGTCTGCTTAACGCTGTCAGCACCGCTGTCGGTTATACTCTGGCTTTGGTACTGTTTTCCTGCATCCGCGAACGGCTGGAAGACAGCGACGCTCCGGAATGTATGAAAAACCTGCCCCTTGCCCTGATCACGGCCAGCTGTATGTCGATCGCTATCATGGGCTTTGCCGGCATACACTAAAAGGAGAACACCATGTGGAAATCTGTTGCTTTAGTAGCAGGCCTGGGCGGCATGTTCGGCGCTATTCTCGCTGTGGCAGGCCGCAAGCTGGCCGTACATACCGATCCCCGTATCGAAGAGATCACCAATCTGCTGCCAGGCGCCAACTGCGGCTCCTGCGGTTATCCAGGCTGCGGCGGACTGGCTGAAGCCATCGTTGCCGGACGCGACGGTGTTTCACCCTGTTTGGCCTGCTCGCCTGATTCTAAAAAGAAAATAGCGCGCATCATGGGCTTTACCGGCGATATACCTTTATCGCCCGACCTGCGTAAGGTCGCCCGCGTCGCCTGCAACGGCTGCAAAGAAAATGCGCCCAAGCTGTACAATTATACCGGCATCAAAGACTGCCACCTGGTAGCCAAATACTACGGCGGACCGGGCAAGTGTAACTTTGGCTGTCTTGGTTTTGGTTCCTGCGTAAAAATGTGTCCCTTTCATGCCATTTCCATGAGCGAAAACGGTCTGCCTGTTATCGACTATGGTAAATGCAGCGGCTGCGGTATCTGCGCGCGGCAATGCCCGCAGATGGTATTGTATATTACCAGCGCCAGCACTAAGATCCATCTAAAATGCAATAACCGCGACAAAGGGAAAGCCGCTATGGTAGACTGCAGCGTTTCCTGCATCAGCTGCGGCATGTGCGCAAAAGTCTGCCCCGTGCAGGCCATTACCATGCGCGAAGATGCCAACGGCAGTCTGCCGGTTATCGACCACAGTAAATGTATAGAATGCGGCCTTTGTGTTCAGAAATGTCCGCGTCATTGCCTGCATAAATTAGATCCCATTACTACCGAACACGAGCACGGTACCGTTGCTACGAATAAAAAAAGCAACTGCACATCCTGCCCGCTCGGAGAAAGCTGCGGCCAGAAACAATGAAAAGTTACTGCAAAAAATATCTGCTCTTTCTGATACTGCTTTTAACATTCAGCATCAGCGGCTGCGGCGAAGAAGAACAGATCAAAGTCACCGACACCCGCTTTTCTATGGATACCTTCGTCAAAATAGACGCCTACAGCGATAAACCCGGAGAAGCCCGCTTGGCTATAGACGACGCGATGCAGACCTTCCAAAAAACAGCCCAGGTCACGGACCGTTTTAACGACGGCGGCCCCGGTTCCTTATACGAAGCCAACAGCAAAGCTGCAGCGGCCCCGGTTACGCTGGCTCCACAGCTTGCCGGACTGCTGAACTATCTGGACCATCAACCGGATGCGCAGCTCGATATTGCCATCGCTCCTGTCGTTGACCTCTGGCAGCTGGCCCGCAGCCAGAACAGACTGCCCGCTCCGGAAAAACTACAGGAATCCTTACGCCATACAGGTAAAGACAAATATCATTTTGACGCTGCCGCACAAACACTAAGCTACAATGATCCTGACGTCAAACTTGACCTGGGTTCTGTCGCTAAAGGTTATGCCGTTGACGCGGCGGCGGCAACGCTGAAAAAACATTCTGGTATTACCTGCGCCCTGATCAACGCCGGCGGTAATATTAAAGCAATTGGTAATAAACCCGGCAACATGCCCTGGCGCGTTGCCATCCAGCACCCCCGTGATCCTGAAGCCTTTTTAGGTACGGTGATGCTCCATGACGGCCAGTCCGCCGCAACTTCCGGAGATTATCAGCGGTACTACGAACTGAACGGCATTCGCTACCATCATATTTTAGATCCGCAAACAGGGCAGCCGTCCCGTCTACATCAATCTGTAACAGTGATCGCGCCATCGGCGCTGGACGCTGATTATCATTCTACACTGTTCTTTTTACTGCCAACAACGGAAATCAAAAACAGGCTTACTGCTGCCAAAGATTTGGCCGTAGTCATTGTCGAAAATGACGGCAGTATTTTCGTCTCCGAAAATCTGCAGCAAACCTGGCAGCCTGCCAAAGGAATATGATTATGCGCCGTAATGATTATCTGCTTTGTTTAGTCATCATCACAGCAGCACTGTGCGGGTTCTGGTATTCAGACAGCACTGCTGCGGACAGCAATGCCGTTGTACGCATCACCCGGCACCACGAGCTTATCCTGCAGCAAACACTGCGTGATTTTCCCGATCAGTATCTTTTGCCAACTGAACACGGCAGCCTGACGATCACCAAAGCAAACAGCAGCCTTCGCGTCAGCGAGGCTCCCTGCCCTGATAAGCTCTGCGAAAAGCAGGGCCCAATTACCGGCAGCGGTTCTATCGTCTGCATTCCCGAAGGCGTTATTATTGAAATAATAACTTCCAAAGAAGGAGACTCTTCTGATGCGCTCCTCCACTGATACGACAACTAAAACCATGCTTGTCCTGGCACTGCTGGCAGCGCTGGCAGTTTTGCTGCGTCTGGGAGAAACCCTGCTTCCCCTGCCTGTCCAATTGGGCGCAATTCGTCCGGGACTGGCCAATACTATTACTATTTTATGTTTATATTTGTTCGGTCTGCGCCTAACCGGGCTTTTTTTGACTGCCCGCGTTCTTCTGGTCGGACTTTTGAGCACAGGCCTTTTTACACCTGGTTTTCTTATCGGCCTTGGAGGAACGCTTTTAAGCCTGCTGCTGATGGAAGCAGGACGGCGCCGTCAGCTTTTTTCACCCTATGGTATCGGCATCCTGGGGGCTGCCGCACATAATACAGGTCAGATCCTGACTGCTTCCCTGATAATGCAAAGTTCCGCTTTATTCTCCCTGCTGCCGTTACTGCTCCTTTTATCATTGCCTTTCGGATTGCTGACCGGTGCTGTTGCCGCAAAAACATTACCGTTCCTGAAACAATATCTGCATTGAATTCACCGATCCTTCACTTTTACTAAGTTTCAGCTTATGATATAGTAAAAGATGATATCAGATAACGAAGGAAGTTTTTACATGAAAAAATTACTGCTTTTATTCTGCAGCCTGCTGCTTGTGGCCGGCTGCGGTAAACCGGCTGCTACCCTGCCCACTGTTATCGGCAGCGGCAGTGTCGATATCCCAGCTTATAAAATAACAGCGCCTGCCGCCGGAAAAATCTTAGGACTGATCCTTGAATCTGGCGAACGTATCGGTAAAGGGCAGCCTTTATTTGCAATTGAACAGCTGGAGCTTGACGCTGCTGTTGAAGACGCTGCTACCGAAGCGGCCCGCGCCGATGCTGAGCTTACTAGCCTGGAAAGCGGAAGCGGTGAACAGGCCATAGCCGCTGCTGATTATTCACTGCAGAGTGCCGAGAGCTCTTATCAGGCGGCGGAGCAGAACTATCAAAAAATGGCCTCTCTTTACGCTCAAAACGCTATCGCCAGGATCAAAGTGGAACAGGCACAGGCAGCACTGGCGGCAGCAGAAGCCAACCTGGAAGCCGCCAAAGCGCATCAGACACGTTTGACAGCCAAAGCTTCACCCGAAGCTATCGAACAGCAAAAGCAAGCAGCACTACAGGCACAACAGCATTATCAACAGCTGCTGCAAAAACAGCAGGCCAACGAAGCCCAGAGCCCCTGTACCGGCATAGTGACGGAAAAACTGCTAAGCAGCGGAGATACAGCTGCTCAGGGACAACATATCCTGACTATCCGCGCAACCGAACAATGCCAGGTAAATCTGAAAATGCAGCCGCAGCAGGCCGCAGCTTTAAAAACAGGTCAAGAAGTAATTGCCGAGGCCGCTGTACTCAAAAAAACTTTCCCCGGTACTACCCCAGCCATTGATAACGGTACTGTCACCATCATGCTGGAAAACAAACTGGAAGAACTAAAGGCAGCAATGGAAGTCAGCATCAGCCTGAAAAAATAAAACTTCCAAATAAAACATAATAATAAAACCTTCAGCACAGAAACTTAACGCTCTGTACTGAAGGTTTTACTTTTTCATCGATTCTGATATCAATAACGCTCTACCGCCACATCATGCGCCAGTTTGTACTTAAACTGCATCCCCGGTTTACAGCTGACATTTTTGCCTTTAAAAGCCAGACCTGCAAAAGGAACAGCCACACCTGCCGCCAGCGAAGTATAATTCATATCTCCTGAAAATTTTATTTCCTCATTATTCAATCTGAGCAGATAACCATTGGGCAGATAATAATCTTTAAGCCGCATCCTGATCACGCCCTTTTGTGACAGCAGCTTGCCTTTCTGCACTTTTTTCAGGTACCCTTCCAAAACAGTTCCTTTAGGAATGATGACCTCATCAGCAACACTGACAGCTTCCAATAATTTTACAGAAACAGTATCGCCGACTTTATTTCTCTTACTTTCCAGAAAATTCATCAGCTCTAACTGCAGCACAGTATCCTCTGGAATAGTAATGCCGGTTCTCGATATCTGCTGCTCTGCGGCCACCGAACTTCCGATCGGCAGGCAGACCGCGGCAACAGCCAGCAACCCGGACAGTAAACAACACAAAAATTTATGCACTTTTTTTGCCTTCTTTCACCAGCTGTAATTATTGTTTTTTCAGATCGTCACTGCCCTTAACGCCTGACAGCCACAAGCCAATCGCTACAACATTAATAAACTGCCCTAAAAAACCCTCCAGCAAAACCAGCATTTTTAAAAACCGCGACTCCGGCACAATATCACCGTAACCGATAGTCAAGATACTGACGCCGCTGAAATACAGGCAATCAAGATATCCATTCAGACGATTAACAGTACGCGGCAGCAATTGTTCGTTGCCGCCACTGTCCTTATGCGGCACCAACTCCCAAAAATGCGGAACATTACGCAAAACTGTACTTTCCTGCAGTTCAGTAACATGCATATCGCCGTCCCACTCCTTCACCAATCCTTCGACACTGGTCGTATTAGTAGCCACAAAATTTTCGGTGTCGCTGAAAAAATAATATAAATTGCCGAAGGCCAGCCAAATCATCAGATAGGCGCTGATAATAAGCATCATACGCCGCTGACCCGTAGTATTGCTGTTGCTTGCCGCCCAGATCGCAATACTGATAAAACTCAATAACAAGAACAGCAGCAGCAGAACGATGCCCAACAGCAGACCTGCCTTGAAGCGGCCATTGCCGTAAATAACTATATAATCAAATAATACACTGGCGATCACGGGCGCGCTGGCCAAAAGACCCAGTGAGATCAAAAAATTTATAAAAATTTTCGTCAAGCAGCTGCTTGTACCATTTTTTCAAACCAAAAACATCGATTTTTATTTTCATTCTGCTCATCTCTTTTCTTGCTGACTCTCTTTGCATTGTATCACGATTACAGGTATTTAAGAAAGTATCCTAAGAATTTTTTTATTTAAAAACCGGGCTTCAATATTATCGTAAATATATTATCTGCACGCTTTCTATGCTATAATAAATATGAACAACAAAAATTTATGTATCAGGAGGCAAATATCATGGCACTTTTAAACAAACTTGGCGAAATAGTTAAATCCGCCGCTGAAAAAACTGAAGAACTCACTAAAACTCTTGGTGAGAAAGCAGAAGCTGCCCTCGAAATCCAGCGCCTGAACTCTCAAGTCAATAAAGAACGCAGTAAAATCAGCGATACCCACAAAAAAATCGGTGAGATCCTGTGGGCTAAATTTGAAGCAGGCGAAGAAATACCTGAAGAATTCAAGGAACACTGTACTGCTATCAGTGAAGCTTTGACCAAAATCGATGAACACAAAGTCGCTATTGCCAAAATCAAAGCAACTGCCTTTGCCGGAGAAGAACCGAAAACATCCTGCCCGTCCTGTGGCGCTCAGGTGACGCTCAACTCAAAATTCTGCGGCGAATGCGGCGGTAAAATGCCGGTCCATGAACCGGAACCCGTTGAAGAAGAAGCTGCGCCTCTGACAGAGACAGTCGACGAAACCAAAGCAGAAACTGCTGAAGTTGTGGATACTCCTGCTGAAACTGAAAAAACAGAAACCAAAGCATAACTGTTATAAGAAAAACCAGTCCATATGGACTGGTTTTTTTATCTGTTCAAGATTTTACCTATATTTTTTATAGAAATAGAAATCTTTCCATCAGGGTTGCTGACAAATTCGATATAATCGTTATTTTCCAGGCATTCAGCCGGCACGATGATCTCGATCCCAGTATCGGTTTTGATCTTCATTGACTTACTCATGCGCAGAGCATAATTTTTATCAACCGGTACCTGCTCAGGAAGCTTCGCTTCTTCCAGGCCTTTTTGCAGCTCCTGCTGCAGAACCTCTGAATCAGAAAACACCTCTTTTACCAACGCTGCTGTTTCCAGTTTACTGTCAGTTTCAGCTGTTTCCGCCAGATAGCTTTTGACCTTAGCAACGGCTTCTGTGCTGCTGTACCCGTAGTTTTCAGCGATCTGTCCTGCCATTTCCGTTACCAGCTTCACTGTTTCCCTCGTTGAGGTGTTAGTGCTGCACTGCAAAATACGCTGCGGCAAAATATAGACATCTTCTCCGCCTATACTGCGTTTTTTATCAGCAAAACGCAGCTCGCCGCTGGCAACATTAACTAAAGCAAAGGTATTGACCTTCTGCACCGGATTAGGCAGGATTGCATAGTGGCGAATGATCTCATTGCGTACGGCAGTGCCATCGTTGACTACCTGATGGGTATACGCGGGCCGGCTGCTATAAAGCATCACTCCCAAATAACGCTCCGTTTCGATCGTAAAATCGCAAACTACGACATCGACTATATCTGTCTCACCAGCATCTGTAAGGCAGGTATCCAGATCCTTGCAGATGCCGGCGCTGAAATCAGAGAAAGTGATATGCTCATCCAAATAATTTGATGCCGTTTGACTGAAAATGCTCTCAGGCAGGAACTGACCCGTTTTAGCCGACGCGTCCTTGAATAATTTATCGATATGCCCCGCCAGAAAATCATAAGTACCAGGCGCGCCCATATCCAGCTCTGCACCAGAATAGATGGTAGCCCCTGAATTAAAATCCATAATATGCAAAATCGCTTTGCTGATAACTATCATTTTTTCACCAACTTTTTTAAACTCGTAGTGCTATTATACCACAAGGGTATATATTCCCACTAGGCTCGAAAACACCTCGCCAAGTGTTCAAACGATACCACAAGGGTATGTATTCTCACCAGGCTCGAAACTTTGCCAAATGTTCACAATACTAAGACAAATGCCCTTTATAGCCTGCCGGTTATGTGATAAAATAAAAGCAGTTTATAAATATTATACGGGAGCAAAAACAATGGAACGTCAACGATTCCTGCCGCTGCTGGCAGTCATTATCTTTATCTGGGCCCTCTGGCGTTATGAAGCGGCGCTGGCACTGCTCGGCTTCTTCTGCAATTTAATCATGCCTTTTATCATCGGCGGCTGCCTGGCATTTATCGTCAATGTCACAGGCAAAGGCCTCCTTGGCCCCCAGCCGCAGGGCGGCGATGGACAAAATGCCGCTGCCGCAGCCCAGGTCCAGCACCCGCTCGCCGCCGTGGATCCGCTGATCCAGCGCCGTCAGGCACAGCCGGGTGGTGGCGTGGGAGCCGGTGCCGAAGGTAAGGCCCGGGTCCAGGATCAGCGGGACCCGCCCCTCGGCCAGGAGCTTTTGCACCTTGGGGTCCTCCTGAAGCCACTGGGGGACCACCACCAGATGCTCCCCGATCTCCATGGGCTTGTAGTACTGCTTCCAGTTATTCTCCCAGTCGGCGTCCTTGAGGTTTTCCAGCGTCAGCAGCAGCGACCCGCAGTCGTCCCGCTGGGTCTTGAGCTGTTCCAGGGCCAGACGGACTTCGCCCATTTTGGCAAAGCCCTCCTCGCCGGCTTCCAGATAGAAGGTGATGCGGGACTTGCCGGCCATTTGGGCGGTCAGGTCCTCGTCCACATAGTCCCAGTACTGCCGGTTCTGCTCCAGAAACTGCTGGAACTCCCCCTCGTCCTCAATGACCAGGGCGGCCATGCCGGCGGCGGTGAGCCGGGCGGTGACCTCGTCCAGCCGCTCGGGGGTGGTGTTGATGGCAACTTCCAGCCACTTGATGTCTGCCATTGTTGTTCTTCCTTTCCGCCCAGGGGCTCTGTCCCTGGACCCCGCCCGCTTTTTGTAAAAAGCGGGACCAAAAACTTTCCTACCCGGTGAAATTTCATTTCACCAAAGGGTTTCATCTTTCTCCATACTTACGAAAACCCGATCTGACCTTCGGCTTTACGCTGTCCCCTGCAAACGCCGAGGTGAGCCGGAGTGTCACATAAAGTTCTTTGCCCGGCTTCTTCGAGCCATACGGAACGGCCCTCGAAAACCTTGCCTGTCCTCAGCTTAATTCGCATCCCTGCAAACGCCGAGGCGAAACGGAGTTTCGCATAAAGTTCTTTGCCCAGCTTTCTTTCAAGAAAGCGGATGCAGGAAAGCTGAAAATCGCGGACACAAAATTGCCGGTGCCCACCGGGCGCAGCGGCGGCTCCGCGCCGCGCTCCGCGACGTAAAGTTCTTT